>Ga0272448_1001653_pt1 | contig 29439 bp, 23 predicted proteins | sample YNPCB0191_FD_202220 | JGI IMG/M metagenome (GOLD analysis project Ga0272448, IMG submission 202220) | Hot spring sediment microbial communities from Yellowstone National Park, WY, United States - YNP-CB-019-1 | ecosystem: Environmental > Aquatic > Thermal springs > Hot (42-90C) > Sediment...
AGTCGAACTCCAATCCGGGCCGATACGCCTGGTCTGCCGTGTATGTCTACGTTCCGAACTGGACCACGCTGGTGGGGACGGCAAAGGTGACCGTCACCGGCGACGTAGGCAAGGGCTCGAGCACGATAAGGATTACGCAGTAAGCTCGCTGGACCCGTGCAGGCGGGATGGCTACACCCCGCATGCACGCTTTCGCCTGGCTCCCCAGTAGGTCCGCCCTTCAGTCCCCTCCAGGTCGGTCCCCGGGGGTAGCTTGGGAGGCTGGGAGCCCCGACCGCGAACCGTGCCTGCCTTTGTTGCCGGACCCCGTTTCACGGCCGTCCGGCTGTGTGGCCGGAATCCCCGCTGTACCCGAGATTCTCCATACCGGACCGGGTCTCGCTGAACATCGAGTCGCCTGCGCCCCGGGCGCTGCCCGCGGAAGGGATTGGTTGTGCTCCCGTACCATTGGGGGTATAATGCGGGTGATGACGGTTCTGGAATATTTCGATTGGAAAGCGGCTCTCCAGATTTTCGTGCTGGCCGGAATCATATACTCGGTGTTCGACTTCCTGAGCGTCAGTCCCGGGGGCGGGATTCTGCGCGGATTCACCGTTCTGACGGTTGTGCTGTCCGTAGTAACCCTGCTGTTGGCGAAGTCTTTGCGGTTGCGGGTGATTGACTGGCTGGTGACGCAATTCTTCCTGCCGTTCGGTGTGATCGCGCTGCTGATAATCTTCCACACGGAGCTAAGGCGTGGACTGTGGCGGATCGGGCAGAGCCGCATATTCGGGGTGTTCTCGCCCGGCGGGCTTGCGCCGATCAGCGAGATCGTTGACGCGACAGTGGCAATGTCGCGTCAGCGGATCGGTGCCCTGCTGGCGATCGAGCGGGATGTGAGCCTCGGAGCCTATGCAGAGCGGGGCCAGCGGCTCGACGCGCAGGTCTCGGCCCCGCTTCTGATCTCGATCTTCCACCCCGGCGCACTGCTTCACGACGGCGCTGTCATCATCAGCGGGAACAAGATCGTCGCAGCCGGTTGCATCTTCCCGCTGACGGAGAATCCCGAATTTGGCGTGGCTCTCGGCACCCGCCACCGGGCGGCCATCGGAATCACCGAAGAGAGCGACGCGATCGCTATCGTCGTCTCCGAGGAGACAGGGGCCATATCGCTCGCCGTGCGCGGCAAGTTGACGGCCAACTTGGACCGGGAATCCCTCCGAGCCGCTCTCAGACAGATCTACGTCGAACGCCGGCTCGGAGCACAACCCTCCCACGCCTCGTGATGCGACCGATCCTGAACCTGCTCCTGAACAATCTCGGCTACAAACTGCTCGCCCTCGGACTTGCCTTCCTCATCTGGTTCTACCTCGTGAGCCAGGGGACGAAGGAAGATACCATCGAGAACGGGGTGCTGGAGGTCGAGGTTCCGGAGGGTTGGACGATCCTCTACAGGAGCGCTCGATCCGTAACGCTCCGTGTGTACGGACCGCAGCTTGCGGTAGACCAACTCAAACGCCAAAAGGTCCACGTCCGTATCCAGATAGATCCGGCGAAACTCGGCAAGCACGAGCCGCCAGTTACACTGATCCCCAAGATCAAGACCGACGATCTCGTTCTCCCGCAGGATGCGGATCTCGCCGATATGAGACTCCTCGAAGCCACGCCCGAACGGATGACCCTGGTCATCGACAGAGTCGAGGAGCGAGAGGTACGAGTGAAACCTGTAACGCTCGGGACACCAGAACCCGGTTGCCAGCTCGAAGCGCGTCCCGTCTCCGAGACCTGTCTCGTGCGTGGACCGCAGTCGGTACTGGCCAAGCTCGATTCGCTCAAGACTCAGCCGATCCCCGTCCGTCGTCTCAAGCCGGGCATCTACACGCGAGAAGTCGCGTTGGAGACAGAGCTCGATCCCAGGTCTCTCGGCGACCCCAGAATGGAGAAGTACGATCCCGTAAGGGTCTCCCCGCGGGACAAGGTCGAAGTGGTCATCACGGTCAGTCCCGTGACGAGCGAGAGGGTGCTTCGCGGTCTACGGATCTGTACGCTCGTTCCGCCGGGCTTCGAGCGCAAACTCATACTCGACAAAGAGGAAGTTGATTTGGCGGTAACAGGGCCCGCCGATATACTCGAGAAGCTGACCCCGGCGGACGTCCGGGTCTTCGTCGACCTGATCGGCATGGACCAGTTTCCACAATTGGTGCCGCTCCGGGTCATCTTCAGCACAAAGCTCAGGAACGAGGTCAAGCTCAAGGGCGAATCCCCCCAGATACTGTGCAAGCTCGCTGGAGGTTCGAATGAATGAGATAAAACTCGGGGTCAACATTGACCATGTGGCGACGATCCGGCAGGCGCGGCGGACGCGCTACCCGGAGCCCGTCGCGGCCGCGGTGCTGGCCGAGTTGGGTGGAGCGGACATCATAACCGTCCACCTCCGCGAAGACCGACGGCACATCCAAGACCGGGACGTCCGCATCCTACGCCAGACAATCTCGACGCGGCTGAACCTGGAAATGGCCTGCTGGGACGAGATCATCGCGATCGCCCTCGAGATCCGGCCCGACCAAGTAACGCTCGTCCCCGAACGCCGGGAGGAACTCACCACCGAAGGCGGGCTCGACGTCAAGGGACAACTCTCGCGCATCGCCCAAGTGATTGGCTGCTTCCGGAAGGCCGGCATCCGCGTAAGCCTATTCGTGAACCCGGAGGACGGCCAACTCCGGGCCTCGAAGGATGCCGGAGCCGACTGCGTCGAACTTCATACCGGCGAGTACGCGAACGCAACATCGGACGAAGCGACCCTGGCGCAACTTGCCGTCCTACGCAGGGCCGCCACCGCTGCCGCCGCGCTCGGACTCGGCGTCAACGCGGGACACGGCCTCCACTACCACAACGTCCGTTCCATCGTGGCCATTCCGGAGATAGCCGAGCTCCACATCGGTCACAGCATCGTCGCCCATGCCGTCATGGTCGGTATGGAACGAGCGGTGCGCGAGATGAAGGAACTCTTGAGGCGACCCCATGGATAGAGAGAAGATCATGCAAGCTGTACGGCTCCTGCTCGAAGGCATCGGAGAGGATCCCGAGCGTCCAGGGATCATGCAGACTCCCGCCCGGGTCGCCGACATGTGCGAGGAGATCTTCTCGGGGCTGCATACCGACCCTCTCTCCGTCCTGACAGTGCTCAGGTCCGAGTATCACGACGAGATCGTACTTATCAAAGACATTCCGTTCTACTCGATTTGCGAGCATCATTTGCTTCCTTTTATCGGGGTCGCGCATGTGGCCTACATTCCCGACGGGCGGCGGCTGACGGGACTCAGCAAACTGGCCCGGGTCGTCGAGATTCACGCTAAACGGCCGCAGGTGCAGGAGCGTCTCACGGCAGAGATCGCCGATACACTCATGAAGGGACTCCGTCCACGGGGCGTCCTCTGCGTCATCGAAGCAGAGCACCTCTGTATGACGATGCGCGGCGTGAAGAAGCCGGGAGCCAAGACTGTAACCTCGGTCGTCCGAGGGATCTTCCGCGAAAACCCGGCCACGCGAGCCGAGGCCATGGCACTGATCAGGGGCTCAGTGGGGTAGCTATGGAACAGATCGTCGCTCTCGCAAAGCAATTGGCCGAGGCCGTGAAGGCCCATCCTCGCTACCAGGCCTTTCGGCAAGCCCAGCAAAAACTCGAGAGCAGCCCGGAGAGCAAGCAGCTCCTCGAACAACTCGCCGAGCAATCGAAGCGAATCCGCGAGCTGGAGGCAGCCCTGAAACCCGTCGAACCCCAGGACAAGCGAAGGTTGATCGAGATCCAGGAGCGCGTGATGGCCGACCCAACTATCCGAGCACTCTTCCAGGCCGAGGCCGATTACGCCGAGATCATGGTCCAGATCAACAACTGTATGCGCGATATCCTCGGCGAGTAGCCGGCACTCCTACGGTCGCACACTCGCGCCTGCCATCACACGCAGGCTAAATGCCCCGCTCGCGGAGGAACTCATCGAAGTTGTGGCGCGGCTCGAACCCTGCCACCTCTCGAGCACGCCTCAGAGAGTACATCAGCGGGAATCCTCCGATCTCCCGGCCCGCCTTCCTGAACCAGGGCATGGCCTGCGGATAGTATTTCTCCACGAGCGCCCAGGGTGAACCCTGGAGAAGAGGAAGGTCCTCTTCCTCGTACGGCGTCCTCGGCACGACGAAAAAGCACCCCTCGACATCCCCCCGCACGGCGAGCTCGTAGGCCCTCACCACATCGCGAATGTCCACTCGGAATCCGACGAACTTCTGGATTCCCTCGGTGATCTCGTCGCAGGGAACGAACGTCCCCAGCCGCGGGCAAACCGTGGAGAGGCCGTATCGCTCGGAGTAGTGCCTGGCAATGTCCTCGCCCAGCACCTTCGTGAAGCCGTACAGATCGGTCGGCCGCCGTTCGGCTCTCTCGTCCACGATGGAGCTTCGACGATCGTAGCCGATCACCGAGACGGTGCTTACGAAGACCACTCGCCGCACGCCGCAACGTCTCGCGGCCTCGAAGACGTTGAACGTGCCCTTGACGTTGATGTCGAGGTACTCCTCCTCGCCGAACTGGTAGAAGGGATGGGCAGCAGCCGTGTGGAGGACGACCTCCTGCCCTTCGAGCGCCCTCGTCACCTCCTCGAGCTTCCGTATGTCGGCCAGGACGAAGTCGTGCAACTTCAGACCGTGCGGGGCGGACTTGACGTCGGTGCCGCGGATCCGGTAATTGTCCCCGAACGTCTGGCAGAATAGCTTTCCCGAAGCTCCGCCGCAACCGGTGACACAGACACGCATCATCTTCGACGCGGCCGCTCGCCCCGACCGGACGTCCCTCCCATCGGAGGATGCCCGCCCGCCGGCTCTGCAGCCCGCGAGGGGCTACGTAGGATTCAGGGGCGAGACTACTTGTCGGGCTTCGCGCCCTTGGCCTTGGCGGTGTCGGCGGGTTTACCTTTGGCGGCCTCGGATGCCTTGCCCCGGGCAGCTTCGCCGGCCGGAGCAGCGGCAGCAGCTTCAGCCCCGGCGGGAGCAGCACCCTCCGCACCGGGAACCGCCGCAGCCTTCTCCTCCTTCTTGGCCTTCTTCCCGATCTTCGAATGCTTTATCTTGATCTTGGGCAGGCCAAACACGCTCTGACCCTCCTTCCACTTCTCCTGCTCCTCGAGAAGGCGAACTCGCTCCATGCGGGTCAGGACGTTCCGCCGACGAATAAGCCTTGCCTTGGACCTGAGACTCTTGTGTGTACTCATATTCTACCTCGTAACGATCAGCCAGTCAGCGTTCCTGAACTCGTAGCGCTTTTCTTTCCCGATCCGTGCTTCCCGGACTTTTTTCAAGAACTCCTTCGCCACACTGTCCTCCGGGTAGGCGAAGCCCTTGATGCGAACTGCCAGGTAGCTCTTGTCAGGCGGGCTGAAGACGTACGGCTCGACGACCAGGTTCGGAAACAGCCCCCTGGCGAACTCCTTCATGTAGTCCTTGACTTTCTCCGCGCGGTCGAAGTCCCGCTTGGTTGGGTGCTGGACGGTGTAGAGCTGTAGTGCGAGGAAGCGCTCGCGGCGGGCAGCCGGCGGCTTGGAGTCCTCCGGGCGGCCGGCGGCTTGAGCCGGCCCGAGCCGGGGCACATCCGAAGCGCCCTTCCTCTTCCCCTGCATATAGCCGAGGCCGTAGGATACGCCCATCGCAGCCAAAATGACGAGGCCGGTGAAGACCCAGACGAGCGGCGAAGCCTCTGCAACGGGAGCCACCGCTCCGTCGGACGCCTCTTCCGCACCTCCCCTCCGCTCCTGAGGCGGTGTGGGGCGATCCTTATCGTCCCGCCGGAACGCCTCGAAGAAGGACGAGCCACCTTTCGCCATACTACAGCTAAGGTTACCAGATACCCTTGCGCCAATCAATTGCGTGGCAGCGCTAAAATGGGGTGGGATGAACGGAGAGCGTGTGGAGATTGTCGCCGCCAAGAGCATGGGAAAGCGGCTCGACGCCTACCTTGCCGATCGCTTTCGCCAGTACTCCCGGGCATACTTCCAGAAGCTCCTCCGCGAAGGGCATATCCTCGTAGACGATCGGCCCGCCAAGCCAAGTCACAAGGTCGAAAAGGGGGAACGGATAACCGTGCAGTTCGTGACACTCCCCTCGAAACTCGCCGGCGAGGAGATGCCGCTCGACATACTCTACGAAGACGATTACTTGATCGTGATCAATAAGCCAGTGGACACGGTCGTCCACCCGACCGCCGCCCACCAGAGGGGCACGATCATCAACGCCCTGATCTACCACTGCCAAAAGCTCTCAGCGATCGGCTCTCCAACGCGGCCGGGGATCATCCACAGGCTGGACAAGGACACAACGGGCGTGCTCCTCGTGGCGAAGGACGACGTCGCACACATCGCCTTGGCGAAGCAGTTCCACGACCGGAAGGTCGAGAAGCACTACCTGGCGATCGTCGAGGGCGAGCCGGAGATGGACTCGGACGAGGTGAGTATCCCGCTCGGCCGGCACCCGCGGTTCAAGGAGCGGATGTCCGTGAGGCCGGAGGAGGGGAAAGAGTCCGTCTCCGTCTATCGCGTGCTCGAGCGCTTTCGCGGGTTCAGCCTCGTCGAGGTCCAACCGAAGACCGGTCGGACTCACCAGATTCGGGCACAGATGGCGTGGATCGGGCACCCCGTGGTCTGCGACAGACTCTACGGAAGGCGGCGGACGTTCTTCCTCTCGGAGTTGACAAAAGGTACAGCGCCCGATCCCGGCGAGGCGCCGCTCATGGATCGCCAGGCGCTCCATGCCTATCGGCTCGGCTTCACGCATCCGGCTACTGGCGAGTGGACCGAATTCCAGGCACCGATCCCGGACGACATGGAACGGTTGCTCGATGCGCTGAGGACGTACAGGTCTAACCCATGACATCTCGGAGCGGAAGTCTGAGACTTCGATAGGAGCGCCCATGCCTCGAACATCGCAGATCCCCATGGCGGCCGTAGCGAAGACCTTGACGGCTTCGAGCGCCAGACATGGTGCGGACAATCTTACGACCAAGCGATCCCGCCGGGCACACGGCCGAGGACGAGGCGAGCGGGAGTCTGGACAGTTCTCCGCCCCAGACGCGTAATCCATATTCATGAAGGAGGAGGCATATATGCCTGTCAGAGTCGGCTTCGCGGAAGTGGATATCACGCCCCCCGTAGGCACGCAGAAGATTGGCTGGATCAAGCGACTGGTCTCGGAACGGGTGCTCGATCCGCTCTTTGCCCGTGCGGCAGTGATCGAGTCGGCCGGGCAGAGGGTCGCGTTTATCGCGCTCGATACGCTTTCGATCCGCTGGACGCAGGTCAACGACATTCGTCGGCGGATTCGCCAGGCATACGGTTTCCCCGGCGAGAACGTCATGGTTGCGGCAACGCACAATCATGCGGGCCCCGCCGTGGCCAACTGCGGCGACGCGCAGCGCGACGAGACATACATCGAGACGCTCGTCTCGAAGATCGTCGGGATGTTTGGCGAGGCGCTCGACCGGCTTGAGGCGGCCGAGGTCGGGTTCGGTAGTTGCTTCGAGTTCCGCGTTGCCTTCAACCGCCGCGTGATCATGCGTGACGGTACTGTCCGGACGCACGGGAACTTCAACGACCCGCTCGCTCTCTGCTTGGAGGGACCGATAGACCCGGAGGTTGCGGTCCTCGCGGCTCGCCGGAAGAACGGGGAGCCGCTCGGAGCAGTAGTGAACTTCACCTGCCACCCTACGCACTGGGGCGGGGACGGGACACTCTCTGCCGGTTACCCAGGCGTCGTCGCCAAGGAGCTCAGGGCCCGCGGCTGGCCGGTCGCACTCTTCCTGAACGGCGCGTCTGGCAACTGCCACACTTCGGACCCCACGCGGGGCGGAGCCGGGATGTCAATGGAAGAGGCGGGAGCCACGCTTGCCGCCGACGCCGCCGGGGTCATCGCCGCCATGAGGTTCCGGGACGCCCTCCAGCTCGGCGCGGCCTCGCGAACCGTCCAACTGCCGTTCCGGCAGATAAACGAAGATGAACTGAGGGGCACCACCAGGGGCGCCCAGCGGTTCGTCGATCCGAGCGCTTACGATCGCGGAATGCCGAAGCTCCTGGAGAAAATCCGAAGGATGGGCACCCAGCCGGCAGAGGTCCAGGTCCTCTTTCTCGACGAATACGCTTACGTCGGGATTCCCGCTGAATACTTCGTCCAGCATGGTCTCCGGATCAAAGAACAGTCGTATCCGCAGCACGCCCTCATTGTCGGACACGCCAACGGGATGGTGGGCTACGTGCCGCACAAGGAGGCGTTTCTCCGCGGCGGCTACGAGACGACTTTCGGTGCCGGCGTCCGCCTCGGCCCCGACGCAGGCGATATCCTCGCGGATGCGGCGATCGAATTGGTCCGAAGGGGAATAGCTTCGTAGAGGAGAGAAGCGATGAAAATATCCATGATGACGTACACGATGGCCAGGGGACTCAAGCAAGGCGAAAAGTTCGACGTGAAGGGCCTCTGCGAGTTCACCCGCCAATTGAGCCTGGACGCGGTCGACTGGGTAACGACATACGGCTACGAGCCCAGGGAGATACGCAGGATCACGGATGGTTTTGGCCTCACGAACATCTGCTACACCTTCTTCTGCGATCTGAACTTCGCGACGCCGGCGGAGCGGGCACCCGGCCGCGATGCGTTCAAGAAGGGGATCGAGACGGCCGTCGTACTCGGAGCCGACAAGGTGATGCTCCCGATCGGCGGCAAGCAGAACCTGACTCGCGAGCAGAGCTTCCGCAACTGGATCGAGGGACTACGCGAAGTGATTGACTTCGCCGACGCGGCAAAGGTCACCGTGACGATCGAGAACTTCCCACACTACCTCAGCCCCTTCATCGTCTCGGCGGATGTCAACCGCGCCGTGGCCGAGATTCCACAACTGCGGATCACCTACGACAACGGCAACGTCATCACCGGCGGAGAGCCCGCGCCGGAGGGATTCATCAGGAGCGCGAAGTATGTCGTCCACTCTCACTTCAAGGATTTCACTGCCTGCAAGGAAGGAGACCGGGGGGCGATGCGATGCCTCGACGGAAAGTTCCGCAGGGCCGTGCTTGTCGGCGACGGAGAGGTTGACCAGGTCGGATGTCTGCGAGCCATGAAGCAGCACGGTTACGCGGGCTGCATCAACTTCGAGTACGAGGGCTATGAGTACACGCCTCGAGACGCGACGATCGAGGGAGTACGGCGGCTCAGAGAGTGGATCGCAAGCCTCGGAACCCGATGATCTCGGAGCCGGGGGCTCGGATTGCAGTGCCAGTGCCAATTCGAGCTGTAGCGTAGGCCGTGCCCGCAGCACCCTGAGCTCGAAGCCCCGATCACGGCGGTCTGGGCTGTACTATGGCTCTTTGCCGGCTTGTGTCTTCTGAGCTTCGGCCTCCGATCCGCTTTCCCCCCTCCCTTCCGCCCATGGCACCCAGGCGAGCTTGTTCGAAAACACCAGTTCGCCGAAGCGCTCGGGACGGTGGAAGTTGATGAAGTGCGGCGAGGACCAGGCCGAGAACTCCGCACGCTGACGGTAGGGGTCGTTGTGGTAGTGGTTGATGCGGTAGAAGTTGATGTGCCAGACCGTCTTGTCGGTGGGCATCTCCCAGTGGAGTCCGCGTAGCGGAACGAGCATCTCGACGGTCCATGCGTTGCGGCTCCTGGACGAGCCGGCCTTCATACCGGCGATGTTGTAATTCGCAGGCCCCACGCTCTTCCAGGGGTGGAGGAAGAAGTTGTCGAAGAGCGTCGCCCGGGGGCTGACTTCGAGCTCGACATAGCTGTCTGCCTTTGCGGTCGGGTCGACGAAGACCTCGATCACGTCCTCCCCATAGAGTGGATCGTCGCGGCGCTTGTGGGTGGCGACGAGGTCGTCCTCGCTGGTCGTGGCACCGAGGTAGAGATTCTCGTCATCCCAGAGGACCTTGACGACAGTTTGTGTCTTTGCGGGCCAGAGTCCTCGCGCCTCCCAGAAGGCCTCGGTTGCCGGAGCCTTCTGCCATGAGTACTCGTTCAACTTCCCGTCGATCCGGATAGCCTCCACTGTGCGCAGGCATTCATAACGCGGTTTGGCATGAAGCCGTTGTGCAGCCGTCCGGTCCACGACGACGATCTCCGCAGTGGCCTCGGACGCGGGATCCCAGGAGTTTGCAGGAACGAGCTTGAGTACACCCTTGCCGGGCGGGAGCGAGAGCGGCTTCCCCTCGAGTTCGAACGGTTTTTGCGGCTCCGCCGGCTTGGGTGGCTCCGTTGTGCCTGCGAGTGTCTCCTCGGCGATCTGCTTGCCGTCCACCGCGACGACGAGCTTGCCCTGGTATTGGATGGGCTGGTCGCCGTTCGCGTAGATTGTTACGACGGGCGTGCATTCCTTCCCCTCTTCGGGGTATGGGAGTTCGGTGCCGGACCGAAGGGCGGGAGCCGCTGACCAGAGCGCTACGACGTCGAAGTGCCTCACCGCCTTCCACCTTCCGAAGCTCGCCTCGAACATAGGCCGCTCGACCGGAGCCTTCTCCGCCCGGGCCTGGATGACGACCTCTTCCCGGAGCTCGTCAACCTGAACGGTCGCGGTCGCTGGCTCGCCGGGGTAGGTCTTCCGCCACTGGAGTGTCGCGGGCAGTGGGTATCCCTCGGGGCACGTAAGCCCGACCGTCGCCTTGAACTCCTCTCCCTGAACTACCCGGTCCGGGACCGAGATAGTCAGGAGCGGCTCAGTGAGAGGCCTGATCGCAGCGCTCAAGAGAGTGCCGAAGTGATACCCGCCCCAGGGAAAGGGTCGTGCGCGGAGAATGAGCTTGTGCCAGCCGGCCTCCTTGAAGGAGACTACACCGGCTCGCACGTCTGTGTACCCCGGCTTCGCCGGCAGGGCGGCCCGGCCCACGGCACACGCGTCCTTCCCCTCGACGGACACGTCGAAGACTCCGTCGCTCCCTCTGAGGACGACCTCGTACCAGACCCCGGGCTCGGGCTTCCTGACATCGAAGAGCAGCATGATCTCGGCGCGCGAACCCCTTACCGCCGGGCCTTCGGGGGTCCGAACGGCGTAGAGCTCGCCGCCCTCCGGTAAGTTGTTGACGGCGGGGACGACAATCTCCCCGGCGTAGAGCCGGCTTGCCAGAATCGCAATCAAACAGCACCGGTACTTCATGGCCTCTCCTCTCTGCGGGTCGTGGCCGTTCGCGCGATTGGGAACAGTGTGAAAGCAGGCGAGGACGTGCTATTCCTTCGTCTCGGGCTTGGCGTCCTTGTTTGACTTCCACCACTTCGCGTAGGCGTCGGGAGTATCGAACTCTTTGCCGGTGAGAGAGACGAGCGCCGCCCGGGCCGCATGGATAGTCTCGCTGATCAGACGGCCATGCTCCTGTGACGGCTTGGGGCCGCGCTTGGCGAGGCCATCGAACTTCGTGTAGACCTGAATGATGTCGGGAATAGCCTCGCGTGCTTTTATCGGCTCGGAGCCAAGGACCTCCACCGCGGACGCGATGAGCTGCAATTTGCCCAGCGAGGTGTAGTCCTGCGTCGAGGTGATGACCTTCCGCAGCGCTGGGACGACCTTGCTCGGATCCTGGTTTGCAAGGGAGCGGCAAAGATCCTCGGCGACCCGCGGCGGAAGGTTCAAACTGAGGCAACTGATGAGAGCATCGGCGCTCCTCGGATCCCGCAGTCGCCCCAACTCCCTGGCCGCCGTGGCACGAACCATCGTATCCTTGTCCGTCCGAATGACGTCCTTGAGCCGGGGGATCACCCTTGGATCCCCCGTCGCTCCGAACGTCTCGATGCCGTCCGACCGGTCGCCCGGCCCCTTCTTCATGGCCGCATTGAACTCCTGGAGCACCTTCTGCCACTGGTCTTCCGGGAGCTTCTTGAGTTCGTTCTGCGCCGCAAGACTCGACACTACCAATGCCGTCCATACCGGGAGAATACATGCCCTTCTCATTGCGTCCCTCTCTCTCACGTGAAGTTTAGCGGGTCTCGCTCCCCGGTTCAAACTTGCCGCTGCTGCGGTGGGCTGTCCTGCCCCGGGATACTGGGTCGAGACGCAGCATACGGCAAATTGGCTACGATTCAGGCCCTTTGATATACTAAGGGAGAAAGGGTAGCGCGCGATGAAGGCGGACGAAATAAGAGCCTCGTACCTCGAATTCTTCGAGAAGAAAGGGCACCGCGTGGTCGCTTCCGACTCGCTTGTGCCTCGCAACGATCCCACTTTGCTTTTCACCGGCGCCGGGATGAATCAGTTCAAGGACATGTTCCTCGGCAAGGGAACGCTCGGCTACAAGACAGCCACCACCTGCCAAAAGTGCTTCCGAACCGGCGACATCGAGAACGTCGGCCACACACCTTGCCACCATACGTTCTTCGAGATGCTCGGCAACTTCTCTTTCGGCGACTACTTCAAGAGAGAGACTATCATCTGGGCCTGGGAGTATCTGACGGAGGTGCTCCGGCTCCCGGCATCTCTGCTCCGCGTATCCGTCTACGAAAAGGACGACGAGGCGGCCGCCATCTGGGAAAAGGAAGTCGGCGTGAGACCGGACTGGATCTACCGATACGGCGAGGACGACAACTTCTGGCCCGCCGGCGCTCCCTCGCGTGGCCCTAACGGTGTCTGCGGACCTTGCTCCGAAATCTACTACGATCAGGGCGGCGGTTGCGGCAAGCCGGATTGCGAACCACGCTGCAAGTGCCGCCGGTTCGTCGAGGTCTGGAACCTCGTCTTCACTCAGTTCGACCGAAAAGACGGCGGCATCCTCGAGCCGCTGCCTCAGAAAAATATCGATACCGGGATGGGGCTGGAGCGCGTTACTGCCGTGCTCCAGGGAAAGCGCTCGAACTTCGAAACCGAGCTTTTCGTGCCCATCACCAACTGCATCTGCGAGATGGCGGAGATTTCGATAGACAAGGACGAGCAGCGCGCAGCCCGAGTCCGACGGATCGCAGACCACGTCCGCGCCGTCACTTTCTGCATTGCCGACGGAGCCCTCCCCTCGAACACGGAGCGCGGCTACGTCGTGCGCAAGGTGCTCCGCAGGGCGTCCGTGGACGGACGCGAGCTCGGGATCCAGGAGCCGTTCCTGTACAAGCTTGTTGCGGTGGTAGCCGACATCATGGCCAAGCCTTATCCCGAAGTCCTTGCCCGGCGCGAGAGCATCAGCCGCATCATCAAGATCGAGGAAGAGCGCTTCTCGGATACGCTCACGCAGGGACTCGCCCTTCTCGACCAGCATATCAGGCAACTCCAATCCTCCGGCTCGACCGTCCTGCCGAGCAAGGACGCATTCAAACTCTACGATACCTACGGTTTCCCCATTGACCTCGCCGAGTCAATCCTGGCAGAACACGGGATGCGGATAGACCGCGAGGGATTCGAGAGAGAGATGGAGGAGCAGCGCGAGCGCGCCCGGCTCTCGACCACGCTGGGTGGCGTGTTCGCCGCCGGCCCGCATCTCGACCTCAAGGCCAGTTTGCCACCGACCGCCTTCACCGGCTACGAGGACACCCAAGCCGAAGCAAAGGTGGTCGGCATCGTCTCCGAAGGAGCTGCGGTCGAAAGCGTCTCCGCCGGTGCTAAAGCGACAATCGTCCTCGACCGAACTCCGTTCTATGGCGAGTCGGGCGGCCAGGTCGGCGATACCGGCGAGATCGAGGCAAATGGCACCCTGTTTGCCGTCGAGGACACACAAGCATTCGACACCCTGACGCTCCATATCGGCAAGCTGCAAAAAGGCACGCTCTCGGTTGGCTCCGCGGTATACGCGCGCGTGAATGCGGAGCGGCGGCTCAACATCATGCGGAACCACACGGCGACGCACCTCCTTCATCGCGCCCTTCGCCAGGTCGTCGGACCGCACTGCGAGCAGGCCGGCTCACTCGTCGCTCCGGATCGCCTCCGCTTCGACTTCACACATTTCGAGCCGCTCACGCCCGAACAGATCGAGCGTGTCGAATGGATGGTGAACGAGGACGTCCGGCAGAACTCGCCCGTGAAGACCTATCAGGTCAAGTACAAGGAGGCCCGCGCGAGCGGCATCATCGGCCTCTTCACGGAGAAGTACGGAGAGATCGTCCGCGTCGTGGACATAGGCGGGTACAGCCGGGAGCTTTGCGGCGGGACTCATCTGCCCGCGACAGGCTATATCGGCCTCTTCAAGATCGTTTCCGAGGAATCGGTCTCGGCTGGTGTGCGGAGGATCGAGGCCACGACCGGAGCCGAGGCATACAAACGGGCCAGGGAGTTCGAGCTGTCGCTTCGAACCGCCGCCCAGTTGCTCGGAACCGGCCTGGACAAGGTTGCCGACCGGATCGCACAGCTCCAGGCGGAGGTGAGGACACTCCGCAAGGAACTCGAGTCCGCCCGGCGCGCCAAACTCTCTTTCTCCGTCAAGTCCGTCCTCGCCTCGGCGGAAGAGCTGGACGGCACGAAACTCGTCGGCCAGAAGCTGGATGGAGCCTCGCTCAACGATCTGCGCTCCGCCTCGGACGCACTGAGAAAACAGTGCAGCTCCACTGCGATCGTCCTCGGAGCAGCCGGCCAGGACAAGGTCAGCTTGATCATCGCCCTGACGGACGACCTCGTCAGCCGGGGGCTGAATGCATCGGAGCTGATCCGCGAACCGGCAGCTCTGCTCGGCGGCGGGGGCGGTGGCAGGCCGAACCTCGCCCAGGCGGGAGGCAGCAAGCCGGAGATGCTCGACATGGCGATCCAGAAGGCACTCGCCGCGATCCGGGGGAAGCTCTCCAAATGATCAAGAGATTGATCGGATTCTTGTTGCTCCCGGTCGGCCTCGCCGTCCTGCTCTCGGCCTACAAGATGGCTAACCGGGTCACCCCGTCCAACCTCCCGAAGAAGGCAGACTGGTCGAGCTTCAACTACCAGCTCCAGCCCGGCCCAAAAGAGGATCGGTTCAACATTGTCTTTACTATCCTGCCCCAGAAGCCTGCCCCGCTGATGCGGCTGGTCTTCGACGTCAAGGACACTGAGAACTATTCCTTCGTGGAGATCAGCGACAAGGCCGCGAAGATCGGCAAGGTCGAGGCCGGGCTCGAATTCCCCCTTGCGGAAAACAAAGTCACGCTCCCGCTTCACGCTACCTGTGTCCTCAAACGCAGAAGCTGGTGCATGGAGTTGGCCATATCGGGCGACCTTGTGGCAACCGCCTACACCGCCCCGGAGCCTACCGGGCAGCTCGGACCGGGAGCTTCGGGCGAATCGGCCGACAGGATCGGTTGGGGAAGCCCAGACGAGTCCGCCTCCGTCAAGATCGTGGCTGTCCAGCCGATCTCCTCGATCTATCAGGCGGACGACTTCATGACGGCAAGCGAAGACGGCTCGGCCGGCGGCTGGACGCCGATCTCGCCCAAGTGGTCAATCGGTACGATCCACAACCCCGGCCTCTCGGCCAATGCCTTCTTCTACAGCGGGCAGGGGGCCCCGACCGCCCCTGCCATAACGACAGTAGGGTACGTATTCTGGGACAACTATCTCGCCCAGGTCTCCTTCCAATCACCGGACACGGGATACCTCGGCCTTGTCTTCTACTTCGTTGGGCAGGACAACTACCACATCTTCCGCTGGAACGCCCAGAACCGTCAGATCGTCCGGGTCCGAGACGGCGTCAAGGAGGTGCTCAAGGAGAGCAGCGGCGGCTACCGGAAGGGAGAGTGGTACAGGCTCGGCGTCCGCGTGGTCGGCAGCCACATCAGCGCGTTCATTGACGGCAACAAAGTCCTCGAGGCTACTGACCCGAGCCTGTGTTTCGGCCAGGCCGGCCTCTACACCGAGTGCTTGAGCGAGGTCAAGTTCGACGACTTCTTCGTCGCGGAGGCCAAGGAGTTCCGGGACAATTTCGACGCCTTCTACCCGGGCAAGTGGCTGGAAGTCGCCGGCAAGTGGGGCATCGCCAAAGGCCAGCATGGCGAATACACCGTGCTCTCCGCCTCCGAGTCCCGCTCGATCACCGGCGATACGCGCTGGCGCGACTACACCGTCTCGGCCTCGGTCAAAAACTGGCACTCGGGCTCCGTCGGGCTCGTCTTCGGCTACCTCGACGAAATGGACTACAACCTCTTCGTCCTCGGCAAGAAGACGGCCAAGCTCCAGAAGTTCGTTGACGGTTTCGTAACGACGATTGCCGAGAAGAACCTGGCCGAGACTATGCCGAGCGACGTGCAGCTCGCCGTGTCGTCGAATGCCGGGATCATTACCGTGACGGTCAACGACGAGGAAGTGCTTCACGAATGGGACATGGAGCATCCGGCAGGTAAGGCCGGCCTGTACGCGAGCAAAGCCGAGGGGGTTGCCTTCTCCCGGTTCCGCGTCGTGCTCAAAGAGGAGTCCCAACCGCTCCTCACCCAGCACGAAGTCTTTGCTGCAGAGACCACCATGCAGGCATGGGCGGCCACACAGAGCGACTGGTCTCCCGCCTACGCCCAGTTTCCGGATGGCTCGACTCTGCTCATCAACTGGCACCGGGCCGATTTCTTCGGCGATTCGGAGATCGAGGCCGTCCTTCCCAAGGAGATACCGCGCAATTCCCTCCTCTGGCTGCTCACGGGCTGTCAGGAGAACGGACCAGCCTCGGGTTACGCACTTTCCTGCGAGTTCGCGGCCAATCCCACCATCGCACTCTACCGCAGTGGGAAAAAGGTGGGAAACCTGACCCCGTACTGGGCGTCCAGTCCGCAGGACATCCGCCTCGCTCAGCAAGGCGACCTCATCATTGTCTATGTGAACGGCGAGCCGGTACTCCACTACAAGGACGCCCAGCCGCTCAAGGGCACGAAAGTCGGCTGGGCCGCCAACGACCTCCCGATCAAGAAAGAGGACGTCAGCGTGTTCTCGGACAACATTCACGTCTACACCTTTGCCCAGGCTCCCGACGAGTGGCGGTTCGCAGGCGGCATATGGGAGATAACCAACCGCTGGCAGTGCGACCCGCGCTGGTCGTTCTTCTCCGGACGCTCCGAGAAGCCCAATACCATCGCAGCTATGTGGAACAAGCGCCTCTTCGGCAGTGACATCACCGTCGAATTCGCCTGCGGCATGAAGATGCAGTCCGAGCGCGGCGGCCGCTACGAGTATGCCAGCGATATGAACTGCACCATCTGCGCCGATGGGAAGAACCTCGATACCGGCTACAGCTTCCTCTTCGGCGGGTGGAACAATACCTCCACCCGCCTCCTCCGCCAGGACAAGATCGTCGCCCAGAGCACCTACGTCATACCCAGCCGCACCGAGAACATCCACAGGCGCTGGTTCTACATCAAGATCCAGAAAACAGGCCCAGAACTCCGCTACTGGATTGACGGCGACCTGAAGCTCAAGTACACAGACCCCGACCCGCTCAAGGGCAGTCAACTCGCTCTCTGGACCTGGAACAACGGCATCATGGTCGCCCGCGTGCGGATCGCTTCCTCGGGCGGCACGTTGTTGGAGTCCCCCGACGTCCAGGTCCCGGACGTGCCGCGCTGCTGCTACACGAACGACCCGCCGGGCCCCGCACCGAAGTAGGTACCGACAATGTCGGTCACCCACGAACCGATTCCCGCACTCGCACACAGAAGACTCGGGCTTCGCCGCTTCGCGGCAGGGTAGCTGCTCGACACACGCTGGCGCAATCAGGCCGTCGTCACGGTGGCAGTCACCCTTCCCGCCGCAGATTGCGACGCGAAACCGGCCGAGAGAAAACGTAAAGGTCTCTTCGAGCCCACTGGTGAAGAGCGGGACTATTCTCGACCGTCGCCATGCGATTCGAAGGGAGCGAGACATCATAGCGCTCTGGCACCTCCCCGCAGGTGGGCAGTTCGGACCGTCCGCGCCCTCCGGCCGGGCTCACCCAGCAAAACTGTTCGTGCACCCGCAGGCGAAGGAAATTGAAGAGCCACGGTGCTCACCGTGATATAATTAGCGTGTGTTAGCCAAGCGAATCATCCCCTGCCTCGATGTGAAGGCGGGGCGGGTGGTCAAGGGGGTCAACTTCGTCCGGTTGCGCGATGCGGGCGATCCCGTCGAATGCGCCCGCGTTTACGACGAGCAAGGGGCCGACGAGCTCACCTTCCTCGACATCACCGCCTCCTGCGAGGAACGGAAGATCATGCTCGATGTGGTCAAGAGGACAGCCGAGGAGATTTTCATGCCCCTGACGGTTGGCGGCGGGATTCGGAGCATCGAGGACATACGCGAGCTGCTCGAGGCAGGTGCGGACAAGGTCTCGATCAACACCGCCGCCGTCAAAGAGCCGGGGCTCGTCAACCGCTCGTCGTCCCGGTTCGGCAGCCAGTGTATCGTGGTTGCGATAGACGCCCGGAGGGCGGGCGAGTCCTGGGAGGTTTACATCAATGGCGGGCGCACCCCGACCGGCCAGGATGCGGTCGCATGGGCGCGAGAAGTGGAGAAAAGAGGGGCCGGCGAGATTCTGCTCACGAGCATGGACGCGGACGGCACGCAGGACGGTTACGATATCGCGCTCACTCGGGCCGTCGTGCAGGCTGTGTCCATTCCCGTCATCGCGTCCGGCGGGGCCGGGGCGCTCGAACACATCTACGAGGTGCTCACCGTAGCCGGAGCCGACGCGGCGCTGGCTGCCTCCATCTTCCACTACGGGACCTACACCATCGGCGAGACAAAACGCTACCTCCGCGATCGCGGGGTAGAGGTGAGGCTGTGAAGACCGATCTGCGGTTCGGACTGATACAGTACCTCAACGCGAGGCCGTTCCTGTACGGCCTGAGAGAGTTGGACCGGGATGTCGAGATTGTCGAGGCGGAGCCGAGCGCTCTGCCGGAGTTGCTCTCGGCCGGGCAGGTGGACGTAGCGCTCGTCCCGTCGGCGTCGCTCTTCTTCTTCCCGGAGTTCAAGATCATCGGCAATACCTGCCTCGCAGCCTACGAGGAAGTGTGGAGCGTTGTGCTCGAGATTGACGAGGCCGTCGAGAAGATTCGCACCGTGGCTCTCGATCCGGCCTCGATCACTTCGTCGCTTCTTGTGCGGGTGATCCTGGAGGAGCGGTACAGGATCAAGCCGAAGTACCTGCGCGTCGAGGGGCCGGGCGATCACGCCGACGCGCGCCTCTGCATCGGAGACCGCGGCATCCGCAGTACCGCGCCGCACCTCGATCTTGCCAGCGAATGGTTTGCACTGACCGGCAAGCCGTTCGTCTTTGCAGTTTGGGCGGCCAAACGACCGGGGGCGGGACCGATCCTCCAGAAGGCCATCGCAAAGGCGCGGAAGCACATTGACTGGATCGCAGACCGCGAGGCAGGACGGCTTCGCATACCCGCAGACCGCTGCCGACAGTACCTGAAGCACATCATGAGGTACGAGCTGGGACGGGAGGAACTCCTCGGACTCCGCCTGTTCTACAGTTACCTCGTGGAGTTGGATCTCGCCGAAGATGGCTACAAATTCGAGATCCTCGACGACTGAAGTACTCGAGCGAGCCAGTCGAGGAGATCGGTTGAGCACTGAGCAGGCTCTGTTGCTCTTGCGTGAGGCCGACCTGATCCAGCTCGGGCAGGCGGCGCGAACCGCGCGATTCAGGCACAATCCCCGGCGGACCGTGACGTACGTCGTCGACCGGAACATCAACTATACGAATACGTGCGTCTCGGGCTGCAAGTTCTGCGCGTTCTACCGCGCACCCGGGGATGCCGAGTCTTACGTCCTGGAGGCGGAGGAGTTCGAGCGCAAACTGGGCGAGCTTGTGGAGGTCGGCGGTACGACCGTTCTACTCCAGGGGGGGCTGCATCCCTCGCTGGACCTGAGCTTCTACGAGGGGCTTCTCCGCAGGATCGAGGCACGGAAGCTGCACGCTCACTGCTTCTCGCCGCCCGAGATCGTCCACCTCGCCCGTAGGTTCGGCCTGAGCGTGGAGGGGCTGTTGATTCGTCTCCGGAGCGCGGGGCTTGACACGATCCCGGGCGGCGGGGCAGAGATCCTGGACGACGAGATTCGCTCGAAGCTCAGCCCGCGGAAGTGCACCACCGCCGAGTGGCTCGATTGCATGAGGACGGCGCACAAACTTGGTATGAGGACGACTGCTACGATGGTCTTCGGCCATATCGAGACGCTCGAGCACCGAGTCGGCCACCTCGCCCGCTTGAGGGACCTTCAGGATGAGACAGCCGGCTTCACGGCGTTCATCTGCTGGACCTTCCAGCCGGAGAACACGGCTCTTGGCACCGCGAGAACCCGGCAGACAACCGCCTTGGGACCGGGCGAGTCCCTGCCGTTTCCCGCTGGCGGACAGGAGTATCTTCGGATGCTGGCTGTGAGCCGGCTGTTTCTGGACAACTTCCCCCATGTCCAGGCGTCGTGGGTAACGCAGGGGCCGAAGATCGCTCAGCTCGCGCTCGAATTCGGCGCCGACGACATTGGCAGCACGATGCTGGAGGAGAATGTCGTAAGGGCAGCGGGCTGCGAGTTCCGGATGACTCGCGCCGAGTTGGAACGGCTCATTTCCGACGCCGGTTACCTCCCCCGGCAGAGGGATTGCCTGTACAATCCGATCGAGTGAACCAGCAAGTCTTTTGCCATGTGGCCCTGGTACGGCCGACGGCCGCAACGAGGCGGATTACCATCGGACGTCGAGGGGAAACTGAGCTCCAACTCGCTCCCGAATCCCGGATCTGCGGTCTGAAGCCGCCCACAGCGCTATGAGTTTGATCTTCAACGATGCCTTTCTGGACTCGATGTCAACCCGCGGGAAGCACACGTACGCCTACCAGTTCCGGTCGGCTTTCCCGAACGGCGTGACCTACGGGGTGATGACGCTGGTGGGTTTCGTTGCGACAAAAGCGCTCGGCGGCACGGCGTGGCACACGAGTTTGCCGCAGGTCGCCTCTATGGTAGGGCTGCTCGCGTCCGGCTACCTTTACGAGCTCGTGAAGAGCCAGAACCGGCTCCGGGTGGTAGTCTGGTCCTGGATGGCCGGGGCGGTCGGCATCATCGCCATGGGGATTCCCACGAGCGCGACGCCTTTCGTCCTCCTGGGCTCCACCTACTTCATGCTTTCCAGCATCACCATCCCGACCTACACCTCTATCCTCAAGTCGAACTACCCGGATTGGGCGAGGGCAAGCGTCCTGGGGTTCATCCGGCAGTGGCTGTTCGTAGTCGGAGCCGCGGCTGCTCTCGTGGCCGGTTTCGTCCTCGATCGTTACCCCGCCGCCTACCGGATCATCTTCCCGATCGCGGGCCTGCTCAACATCCTCGGCAACTACTTCTTCTCGCGAATCCGCGTGCAGGACGAACCAGCTCCGAGGAGGTCATTCTCCCTGACGGCTGGCCTCGAGGTGCTGAGGGACGACAGAGCCTACCGCGAGTATCTGCTCATCATGTTTGTCGCCTGGTTCTCCTCGCTCATGATGATGCCGCTGATCCCGGTCGTGCTTGGCGACAGGAACTACTTAGGCGTGAGCTACATCGTCGGCGCTCTGGCGCTGTCGGTCGTCACGGGTGTCCTTCAGACCCTCACGGTGAGCTGGTGGGGGCGGGTGGCCGACCGTACGAAGCCATGGGACCTCCAGGCGATCTTCATGCTCGCTCACGGAGTGACGGCCTTCTGCCTCTACGTGGGGACAGTTTTTCGTAGCGTGATCCCGTTCTTCGCCGCCGCGGTGATCATGGGACTCTTTCTCAGCGGCCTGGACATCGTATGGCTTCTGGGACCTGTTCATTTTGCACCGAAGTCCAAGGTCGCCGAATACTCCGCTGTCAATGCGACACTGACGGGCGTGAGAGGTGTCACTGCCTCCTTCCTCGGAGCCACGATGTCGAGTCTCCTTGGCCCGGAGTATGTCTTTTGGCTTGCTGGCCTCGTGATGGTCCTTGCCAGCTACTCTATGCACCGTTTCGCCCGGAGGCAGGATGAGGCCGCAAGCAGGACGCTCCGCGACGGCGGACGCACGGACCCGGCCTCTTCGAAGTGAGCAGGCCTGGGCGACAGCCGGCTTGCTGGACAGGAAGGGTACACGAACGCTCTCGCATGGGGCCGGCACGGTTGCTGGTTGACCGCGTCCCGTCAAACCCAGGACTCCGCCTTTGGCTTCGTCCTGGGCTATTGCCCCTCGTCCCTTACGGGACTCGGGGGCCGGGCTCACCCAGCAAAACTGTTCGTGCACCCGGACAGGAACGGCTTGTTGCATTGCCTCCGCGCGAAGCGGTAAGATTGTGACATGAGCACGCGGACGGCAACCCGGCGGTCGGAGACCCGGCAGGTGCGAGACGGATTCGAGCGTTTCCGCACGGCACCGGTTCATGGTGCGCCCGTCGCCGACGGCGAGCGACCAGTTCTCGGGCTCCGGTTCCCGATCCTCCTCTTCTGCTTCTTCGGCTTCGTCCTCGCTCGCTCCCTGCCGGCGCAGGAGCGCCAGGGCGCGTATATCGAGGAGATCGAGGACGAGGACGGCGACCTCGTCATCATCATGGAGACGGACTGGATCTCGATGCGGCTGATGCCGGCCCTGGGTTCGACGGTGATTCGTTTCGTCTTTCGCCCGACGCAGAACGACATCGTAGATGTCGTGCAGCCGAAGAATCTCAAGGCGGGCGGCGGGATTCTCCAAGACGACCTCTGGGAACAGGACTGGCGCTTCCAGGAGCTTCGTGGCAAGTGGTACGACTACAAGATCACGAAACGCGGCCCCGACGAGGTACAGGTCGTCTTCGAGACACAACTGGACGGCTGGATCGGCGCCGTTGACAGCGGCATCATCTCGAAGCTCCTCGAAAAGCTCAAGATTCGCCGCACCGTCACTCTCCAGAAGGATACGCCCTACTTCCTGTTCGACGTCGAGTTCATCAACGATGAGCAGTACGCAAAACTCCCTCTCTACTGGTGCCACAACTCGGACTGGATAGACATCACCTCCGTTGATCATGTCATGCGGCCGAGCACTCTCGGAATCAACGAGATCCCCGGCAAGGGCTCCGACTACGTCTACAACTTCAACAAGGGTTGGACCGCCCGCGTTTCGCCCACTCGCAAGGAGGGACTCGTTTACCTCATGGACTACGACTACCTGAGCTTCCTGTACAACTGTGGTACGACGACCGAGGAGTGGGTGTACGACAATCTGCTGGTCCTGCAGGGCAGGCCCGTGAGGACGCGCATATACGTCCTTCCGATCATGGGACTGGAAAAGGTTGACGACGCGACGGAGTACTTTATCACCCAGGTCAAGCCTCGACGCGAAAAGGACGAGTTTCGTATCGAGTACAAGGTCACTGCAAGCTACCAGAAGATTCGGCGCGTAACCTTCGTCCCTGAACTTGTCTATGACCTCTTGAGCCCCGTACCGAAGAAGGCGACGCTCAAGAGCGTCCAGTTCGAGGGGATCGGGATCGAACCTCTCGGGCGGGAGACGGCTTTCGCAGGTCAGTCGAGCGATCCTGTCGTCATCCGGACGACGGCCTTCGTCGAGCTTCCTGACGGTAGGCAAGTGGAGCGGAGATTCGAGTATTTCCACATCGGCGACTACAGCCTCGGCGCCAACGTGCGGAAGGACATGGTTACACCCGTGGTCCTGCTCGAGAAGGAGCCGCAGAAACCGGTCGTGCCTGTGCCGAGCCAGGATGCCGCTCTGAACCGGAAGGACTTCAGAATCTTCGCCCTCCTCGGAGCAAACAGCCGGGTCCTCAGGCTCGAGGAGGCCATCCGCTCGATCCCGAACGTGACGCTCGAAGTCGGCTACCATCCGGGTTTCATCGTTGACCGTACGGGTTTGACGGATTTCCCCTACGACTACGATCGTCTCTTCCAGTACCGTGTCCTCGTCTTCAACAACTCCGTCATAGACACGGCCCGGTTCGTGGGGATGTCAATCCTTGCCAACTACCTCGACCGTGGCGGCGGCCTCGTCTTCGGCGGCGGCGACAACGTCTTCGGCCTCACCAAGTGTGATCTGAACCATCCAGTTTACGACTACATCCCGATCGCGAGCAGCAGGATCACGAAGAGGACCGAGCAGGTCAACTCGCCCCTCGAAGGACACCCGATCTTCCGGGGGATTGACCTCGCGAACCTGCCTTACGAGTACTTCGTACAGGAGGTCACACTGAAGGACAAGCTGCCCAGCCAACCAAGAGTGCTCCTGAAAGTCGGCGATCAACCGCTCATCATGGAGTACGACAGGGGCAAGGGCCTCCGCATCATGGTCCTGACCGCGCTCCCGTACGGCGACCCGGCCGAGAACCCCGGCAAGCCGCACCTCTGCTCCTGGTCCGAATGGCCTAAGCTCTACGCCAACGTCGTTCGCTACGCGGCAGGCGACCTGTGAGTCGTGAGGTGCAACCCGTCGGAAGGCCTAAGGGCCGTGACGGCAAATCCGACGCCCGATCCCGATCCCGAACCTCCCGACCGTGGGCCGCAAACCTCCGGTCGGCGCCCTCCGCTCATCCACGTCGCCCCTCGGAGGTGCCACAGTATACAGCGCACGTATACGTCCTCGCCTCGATATCATGCCCTGGCTGCACCCCTATCCCTTATCCGCCACCCCGGCTTTCGCGAGTTCGAGGGACGACGGCTTCTTGGCTTCCTCTTGCGGACGCGACCACCGGCGGGTGAGGTAGTTCTCGAGGAGCATCAGGGCCAGCGCGGCCAGGATGAACCACCGCCACATCTCGTACGGGATCTGGTTCTTGCCCCAGAAGTTCTCCAGATCATCCCAGTTCCGGGCAACCTGGAGGCCGATCCTGTTGCGGAGCATCGTCAGCTGCTCCGGCGTCAGCGGCGAGAGGTCGGACTCGCGAGGATCCACGCCCACGGAGATCGGTATCGTGACGTTCTTCGTTGCGGAAGCGAAGTTCAGGAAGTAGACGCCGCTCCTCGGGCAGTCGAGCGGCTTGGTGACGAACCGCTTTCCGGCCCGCTCGATCTCGATATCGTGCCGCTCGCCGTCCGGCGAAGTGAAGGTGATGGTGGAGCTTTCCAGTCCCTCGGGGACCGGGAATGTCAGGCTGTCGCCCACGGAAGGGTTCGCCCCTGTCTCGCCCCGCGAGGCGACATAGAAGACGAGTTGGTTGAGCATAGCCACGAAGAAACCGTGCGTCGGCAGATCGTTCCACTCCCGGTGTGCGTCGGTCGTCAGGAGGATAACCGTGCCCTTGCCAAACGGCCTCTCGAGGATGAACGGATCGCCGGTCTTGAAACCGGCGAGGACCTTGACACGCTCGGCCTCCGTGGGGGCGAGTTTCATCCATCGGACGATATGGGTCTGATTCTGCTCCAGGAACTCCGCCTTCTCGGAAAAGAAGGCGAGTGCCGGGTGGGGCGTCACCACCGGCGAGAGAGAGGTCGGATCGGTCGCCGTGAAACGCTCCTTGAACGGGGCCGGCAAGAAGCCGTGGCCGCCTGCGTAGAGGTTCTCGTTCCAGAACGGGATGTCCAAACCGTCGCCCGGTACGATGAGGAGACCACCGCCGCTCTGAACGTAGCTCTCGATCGCCGCAATCAACGTGAGCGACAGACTCCGCGTGTCCGTGAGGATTACGGCGGAGTAGTCTTTGAGAGCCTCGGTCGGCAGGTTCGAGGGCTGGATGTGCGTGAGCTTGACGCTGGAGACGTCGCCCTCATCGGTCGGAGCAAGGGCGAGAGTCAGATACTCCTTCTCCTTCTCCTCTATCATCAGGACCGGCACGGAGCTCTTGACCTGGACGGTCAGGTTCCGCACATTGTCCGTCGGGAGGGAGTCGCTGGGAATCTTCGTCGAGACCACGTACCAACCCGGCTTGGTGAAGCGATGGGAGAAGCTCACCTCGGCGGACTCGCTGGCCTTGAGATCGAGGAGGCGCTCCTCCAGGAGCTTGCCATCGAGCAGAATCTCGACCTTGAACGCCTGGACCGGGTCCGGCGAGAGGTTGGCGACCCGGGCGGTGAACTGTGCGGTGCGCCCCGGCGTGAGGACGAGCGGCGGCAGCGAGAGTTGGGTGATCGCACGGTTAGCTCGGGTACCTTCCTGGACGTTCAGCAGGAACAGGCTCGGCCTCGGCGTTGCATCCTTGAGCCGGTCCTGGATCGTCTGCCAGAGCGCGTCCTCGTTCAGTGTCCACTCGTGGGCCTGCATGTCGGTAACAATGAAGACCTCACGGCGTGGATTGTGCGTGGTCTCCAGGATTCGCAGTGCTTCGAGGAGGCTGTCGAAGAAGCGAGCAGGCCCGGCCGAGGGCCGCACATCCTTGAGCAGCTTCCTGGCCTTGTCCACGTCGAAGAGAGGCGAGTCGGTAATGCGCCGCGGCTTTTTTTCGACGGCGATGATCGTGATCGTATCGCCGCTCTTGAGCAACCCCATGAGCCTGTCCGCGAGCCGAGCAGCTCGCGATGCGACCGATAGCTTCTCCGCACCATAGCCCATGCTCATCGAGTTGTCGAGGAGGATGACCATATCGGTCCGGACGTCCGGCCTTCCGCGAGCAAGCACGTTGAAGAACGGCCTCATCAAGGCGATAGCGACGAGGGCAAGGATGAGGCAGCGGATGATGAGCAAGATGAGCTGCTGGAGTTTGATCCGGCGCGAACTCCGCTGGACCGAGGCGAGGAGGAACTGCATCGCCCCCCAGCGAATGCGGCGATGGCGGTGTTTGCTGATGAGGTGGATGATGATAGGGACGGAGACGGCCGCCACGCCGCCGATCATGGCAAAGTGAAGCGTATGGGCGGCGATCCAGGCGAACATTGCTCATCCCCTCCCCGCGCGTCGGGCCAGATAGCGCGCGAGCGCCGTATCGTAAGGCGTGTTCGTGTGCAACTGGCACAGGTCAATCCGCCGGAGATGGCAACCCCGTTTGAGTTCCTCCATGAACTTGTTGACCTCCTCCATGTACTGCTGGCGGATGAGCTGCGGCTCCGTGAGCACGCGCCGCTGGTCTTCGAGTCCCTCGAAGAGCGTCCAGTTCTTGAACGGGAAGGATGTCTCGTCCGGGTCGAGGACCTGGAGGACGATGACCTCGTGCTTCTTGTGCCGGAAGTGCTGCAGACCGCTGATCAGGCGCCTGGGATCGTCGAAAAGGTCCGAGATGAGGATGATCAGGCCGCGCCGCTTGATTCGCTCGGCGAGATCGTGAAGGATGACGCCCAGAGCGGTCTCGCCCCCCGGCTTGCTCCCACCGAGGATCGAGAGCATCGTGCGGAAATGGGTCGGCGTCGAACGGGGCGCCAGGTACCTGCGAATTTGCCGGTCGAAGAGCACCAGCCCCGCGGAATCCTGCTGCTGGAGCATCAGGTAGGTCAGAGCCGCGGCAAGGTAGCACGCGTAGTCGAACTTGCGGATCCCGCTCGCACCGTACTCCATCGAACCCGACGCATCGACGAGCAGGTACGCCCGGAGGTTCGTCTCCTCTTCGAACTCCTTGATGTAGAAGCGGTCGTTGCGACCGTAGACTTTCCAGTCCAGGTGACGAATCTCGTCGCCCGGCACGTACTGGCGATGCTCGGCGAACTCGACGCTGGCACCTTTGAATGGGCTGCGGTGAAGGCCGGTGACAAACCCCTCGACGACGAGCCGGGCGGCGATCTCCAGGCTGCCGATCTTTGCAAGAGCCCGGGGATCGTAGTACTTCTTGTCAAGCTTCTCGCTCATTGCCTATGCCAACACAATACTCGGAGCCCCCGTGCGAATCCGCCCTGGGCCGCCTCGCTGCCTGGTCCTCAGAACAGCTTGGACGACTGTCGTTTCTTGACGGTCTGCACGAGTTGGTCAATGATCATGTCCGAGGTGATCCCCTCGCTCTCCGCATTGTAGTTTGTCAAGACCCTGTGGCGAAGGACAGGATGAGCGACGGCTTCGACGTCCTCTGAAGCAACGTAGTAACGCCCGCTGAGGATCGCACGTGCCTTGCTCCCGAGGATCAGATACTGCGCGGCCCTCGGCCCCGCGCCCCAGCTCACGTAGTCCTTGACAAACGGGAGAGCGTCCTCGGCCTTCGGACGAGTGCTACGTGCGAGATCCGCCGCGAATTCGTAGATGTGATCCGCCACGGGCACCTTCCTTACGATCCGCTGCAGCTCGATAATCTCCTTCGCACCAAGCACCTTCTGGAGCGTGGCCTTGTAGAGCGTCGTCGTGGACTTCATGATGTCCAGCTCCTCGTCTCTCGTCGGATAGTCCACCAGCACCATGAACATGAACCGGTCGAGCTGAGCTTCCGGAAGCGGGTAGGTCCCCTCCTGCTCGATCGGGTTCTGCGTAGCGAGGACGAAAAACGGCTCCTCCAGCGTGTAGCTCTGATCGCCCACGGTCACGCGATGCTCCTGCATAGCCTCCAGGAGCGCGGCCTGCGTCTTCGGCGGGGTCCGGTTGATCTCGTCCGCCAGCACGATGTTGGCGAAGATCGGCCCGCGAAGGAACTTGAACTTCCGATCCCTCGTGATCGGGTCCTCCTGAATGATCTCGGTCCCGGTGATGTCCGACGGCATCAGGTCCGGTGTAAACTGAATTCGCTTGAAGCTCAGCGACAGGATCTCGGCGAGCGTCCGGATGAGAAGCGTCTTGGCCAGACCGGGCACGCCGACGAGAAGGCAGTGCCCTTGGCAAAACATTGCCACCAGGAGCTCCTCGACCACTTTATTCTGGCCGACGATCACCTTGGCGAGCTCCCGGCGGACGACGCCGTAGCTCTGGGCGAGTTGCTGGACTGCCTCCATGTCCTTGTCGTCCACCTCCGGCGGACGAGCGGCATCGGGTTTGGCCGGGGCCGCCAGAGCACCAGTCTGCTCCGCCGGGGCTCCAGCAGGGGCTGCCGGGGAGCGGCGAGCTTTCACCTTTTGTGTCTCACCTTCGGGGACGGGAGGTTCGCCCCTCGCCGGCCCAGGCTCTTGGACCGGCTCCTCCGCGAGCCGGATGCGGAACTTCGGCGGCTCCTCGTCGGCGGGGACTTCCGTCGGCCGCACGGCTTTCTCCTCACCGGGCGAAGCAGACTTGGCCACCCCCTCCTCGCCGAGGTTGATAATGCTTCGGCACTGGGGACAGACGAACCTCTTCGAGGTACTCCCCTCCGGTATCACGAGTACTCGACCGCAGTGTGGACAGTGTAGTTGCATACGTTCAGTTTACCCAACAGGGCGGGTGATTCCAAAGCGGCCGTCCGAGGGCCGGCCAAAACTCCTCGATCCCGGTCGCTCGACGAGCCTCCGGCTGCACCTGCCTCCCGGCTCGCCGCCCGGATTGCTCGTCTTCGAGGTCCGAGACCTCAAAACGTGCGGGGGGGCTTCCCGCTGACTCAAAAGCGACTGTATCCGATCCCCCTGCGGGTGGGCGCTCGTGGCTTGCGGCATCTCCTCGGTTCGCGGTGGAGCTTTCCTACCGGATTCGAGGGCACAGCCGCATCACAGCCCTCCGGCACCTCCATGCGGGTAGGTAGGCGGTGTTCTTCCCTTGCTCTCCCTGGATACGATCTCCTGGCAAAGTGACTTTTACTGACTTGACAGAAGGATAACGGAA
>Ga0272448_1001654_pt1 | contig 29439 bp, 25 predicted proteins | sample YNPCB0191_FD_202220 | JGI IMG/M metagenome (GOLD analysis project Ga0272448, IMG submission 202220) | Hot spring sediment microbial communities from Yellowstone National Park, WY, United States - YNP-CB-019-1 | ecosystem: Environmental > Aquatic > Thermal springs > Hot (42-90C) > Sediment...
CCAAACAGACATTATCGTCCAACTCGACAGCGATGACCTGCTGGAGCCAACGGCAGTGGAGAAATGGGTGTGGCTTCTGACGTCCTATCCTGAGTATGCATTTGCCAACGGCTATTCGGTTCTCTTCCAGGCCAGGCAATCCTTGTTCAACACCGGCTTCTCTTCTCCTCGGGCCTTTCTGCTAGAGAACGAGATGCTTGCCACCTGCGCGGTTCGCGCCTCCGTCCATCGGGCAATCGGCGGTTATGACGAAACGATACACAATGGCTTCGACGACGCGGATTTCTGGTTACGCTGCGCCAATGCCGGTCGCTGGGGGGCCAGGATACCAGAGTATACAGACTGGTATCGCCAGCGCGAGAATCACGGCGACCGCTGGCTGGGTGTGCGCAGCAGCGAGCATACCCGCAGGGCCCGACAGGATTTCTACAAGCGCTACCCCAGGCTGTGGCAGGAGAACAGCTTTCCATCTATTCCAATACAACCCCATCTTCCCTATGCCAGTATACCCACCACATTGCCTTGTGCAAATCAACTGAGAAAAGAGAAATCACGCCTCCTGATGCTGACAGGCAAAACCGACAATGGCGGCCTGGCTCAGGAGCATGATACGCTGGAACAGTTCGTCCACCAGAACTGGGAAGTAAGCATCGTAGTCGCCGATGGTGATAGCTCTTGCCTGCCCGTCTTCACACAACACACACCTGACGTCTTTGTGCTGCCCAACTTCCTGCGTTCGGTGGATTACCCTCGCTTCCTGCGCTATCTCATCCAGTCTCGTCAGGTAGATGCTGTCGTGTTATTCTCCGCCGAGCTGGGCTACCTGCTGCTGCCCTATCTTCGGTCATGTGCCCCACAGACGCGTTTCATTGCTTTCTGCAATGCGGACGAGACGGCACACGATGATTTGACACGTCTGACCGTTGCATATCAGCCCCTTTTGGACCTCATTATTGTTCCATCTGATCGGTCGAAAAGACGTCTCATGGAAGACGGCGTCGCTGCCGATTGCATCACCGTCTGTGACACGAACGGTGTTTCGCAGAGCGAGGACAGAGGCATCGTGCCGCTTGTGAGTAAGCTTACACAGTCTGCTGCACATGACACAAGAGCTATTCCCGCGATAGAGATTGGGCAGCTCTTTGCTTTTCTCGCCGTTGAGCACGTCCGGCGTACAGCAGATCCACGAGGACCAATAGACGCGACGAGCCAGACGCGGCAGCCTGTCAATCCAATAGCGAGGGCGTTGAAGGGCTTGTTGAATCGCTTCGTCCTATGGAGCGTCTATCCGGATCCGCGACTTGCGACGCTGGTGCGTCTCAGCAAGCGCCTGGTGCCGACGGCCCTCAAAGTGGCTTTGAAAAGGCGCGCCAAATGAGCAGTATCTGTCTCCAGGGCGCACTCTCGTATGCCGGGGAGCAGGCAGCTGCTGCCTGAAAGGACCGGGCCTATGCTCCTGACCAGAGCCGAACTTGAACAATGGGAAGAGAAAACGCTGGCGCCTTATGCCATGAAGAGTCGCTACTCGCGTGGCCGCGTTTTCCCAGAAGAAGAACCCCGTTATCGTACCGTTTTCCAGCGCGATCGCGACCGTATTATCCACACCACTGCTTTTCGACGCCTCGAATACAAAACCCAAGTCTTCGTGATCACCGAAGGTGATTACTACCGCACCCGCCTGACCCACGAGATTGAGGTCAACCAAATTGGTCGCTCGATCGGCCAAGCGTTGCAGGTCAATTTGGATCTCCTGGAAGCCATTATCCTGGCCCACGACCTGGGGCACCCTCCGTTCGGTCATGCCGGTGAGTATACACTGCGTGATCTCATGGAACCCTACGGCGGCTTCGAGCACAACCGGCACAGCCTGCGCATTGTGGAAGAGTTGGAAGACCGCTACCCACGCTTCCGCGGCCTCAACCTGACCTACGAGGTGCGCGAAGGGCTGGTCAAGCATGAGACAGACTACGACATCGTTGATGCCACCGGCTACGATCCTGACCTATCGGCAACGCTCGAAGCCCAGATTGCCAGCATTGCCGATGAGCTGGCCTATTCGACCCATGACCTGGACGATGGCCTGCGCTCCGGCATGATTACCCTCGAGCAAGTCTCCGGCTTAACTGCCTGGAAGCGTGCTGTGCAGCGCATTGCACGCAAATACACCGGGCTCAAGGGCGATCTGTTGCGCCACGCCGTTGTTCGTGAGCTGATCGGTTATTACATTGCCGACTGCCTGCACGCCACGGATCGTAAACTGCGCCGGTTGGGCATCAACAGCATTGACGATGTACGGCACGCCGAGCGCGGGCTTTGCTTTCTGTCACCGGAGGCACAAGAGGAATTCGACGAGCTGAAAGCCTTCCTGCTCAAGAGCCTCTACCGGCATTATCGGGTCATGCGCATGCAGGAAAAGGCGCGCATCATCGTCACCGACCTGTTCAATGCCTATATGGCGACGCCGGAGTTGCTCCCTAGCTGGATTCAGGCCCGCATTGATGGCGAAGGCCGGGCACGCGTCATCTGCGATTATATCGCCGGCATGACCGATCGTTTCGCCAGCGAAGAGCACCAGCGCTTGTTTGATCCCTACGCACGTGTTTGACGAGCGCGGCGATGCCGCATCGCCGTTCACAGAGAGACCGAGCATGAGGAGGACGGCGGTGGTGCTAAAAAGAGGCGCCCTCGTCGGCGTCAGACTGGGTGTTCTCACACTCCTGTTCTGGCTCTGGCTGAGCAGCCCACCGATAACGCGAGCAGATGTCATCTCAAAAGAAGGGACTTTGACCCAGGACGAAACCTGGCCCGGTGGCAACATCTACATCATTAATGACCACGTCACCATCAATCCAGGGGTAACGCTGGTTATTCAACCCGGAGCCATTGTCAAATTCAACACAAACGCCTATATGAGCGTCTATGGTACACTCAGGATACAAGGCACGGCCGATCAGCGGGTGATTTTGACATCTCTCAAAGACGATGCCGTCGGCGGCGACACCAACGGTGACGGCATCGCGACCTCGCCCAAGAGTGGAGACTGGGCGAGCATCGTCTTTTTTGCAGCAGGCGCCCCCGGCGATGATCTCATTGAGTATGCAACCATTCGCTACGGGGGACACTACAACGATACCGATCCGGGTGTGCTCATCCTCAACGATGCTTCCCCCACCATCCGCCACAGCAGTATCACCAGCAACAGACATGGACTGGTCGCCTGGGGCATGTCCTTTCCCACCGTCATCAACAATGCCATCTATCGCAATGACTTCTTCGGCTTCTACAACGGCAGCAAGGCCTCAGTGGTGACAGCTCAATACAATTGGTGGGGCGATGCAAGCGGACCCAACGATCCAAGCTTCGATTGTGACGATCCCACACATCTCTACAACCCCGACGGCCGCGGAGATTCTGTCTCCGATTACATTATCTATAAACCCTGGACAGCTCTGGCCGTCGGCGTGACGTCTCTCAACATCAACGGCACCGTCTTCGTCTCTGACACGCAAACACTGCCTCATGTCGCTACCCTCAACGGTACGAACATCACCGTCGCCGTTCCACTGGCCTGCCGACCGCAAAAGCTAACGGCGTCTCTGGGCGGCAGAAACGTCTTACTCTCAGACAGCGATGGCGACGGCCTCTGGACAGGCGTTATCAGCAAGACGACAACGACCAGGCGCACGTATGAGCTCACAACCACTGCCACCGGAGGCACCTGCGACCCTGTCTTCAGCACAATAGCCACGGTCACGCTCTTGCCGGCCAGCGGGTACGTGCTAGACGCAGATAGCGGCGCAGCCATTGCCGGCGCCCGGGTCACCGTCTACCGCTATGACGCGGCGACAAACACATTCACCATCTGGAACGCCTACGCCAACGGCCAGATCAACCCGCAGATCACCGATGCCCAGGGTCGCTTCGCATGGGATCTCCCTGACGGGCGATACTACATCCTGGCCCACAAAGCGGGATATGTGGACAACCGGACAGACCCATTTGACGTGCCGCCACCGCTCGCCAACATGAACATCACACTGTCTCGCCGTCCATATCTCGTGGCTTTGCCGATCATCGTCAATCAACAACCGATCCAGCCCGCGGCTCATGCGGCAGGCGAATGTAACACACAGGCAGTCCCTGCAGTCACACCGGATAGATGGTAATATTGCCATCACGGTCATTGTTCACATTTGCTTTGGAATGGTTGCTTGCCTGGCGTTCCCTATGCTCCAGGAGCAATAACCGAGGCGATCGTGTTACATCTCTGATCAGGGGGTACAGATACAGGTGAGCAAAAGCGCGGATGTCTTCATCATTGGCGCCGGCATAACCGGCCTGGCCTGTGCAATGGCCTCCGGACGGCGCGTCTTCGAGAGCCTGGATCAACCCGGCGGCATCTGCTCCTCATACTATGTCAGACCTGGAGACGGCCGGCGCTTGCACCAGCCACCGGATGACGATGAGGTGTATCGCTTTGAGTTGGGGGGAGGCCACTGGATTCACAGTGGTGACCCGGTTGTGCTGCATCTGATCAATTCATTGGCCCCTCTAAAGCAATACAGGCGTATCGCAAGCATCTATTTCAGCAAACATGACCACTACGTGCCATACCCCATCCAGAATCATCTTGCCCACTTGGGCAAGGATCTTGCGGCAAGAGCTCTGGCAGAGATGATGTCTGCTCCCAGGGGACATCCACCGACAATGGCCGATTGGTTAGAACAGAGCTTTGGCAAGACATTGACAGAGCTATTCTTTGCGCCGTTCCACGAACTGTACACGGCCGGCTTATGGACCCGCATTGGCCCGCAAGATGCCTACAAATCACCCGTGGACATGAGCGCAGCCATACGCGGGGCATTTGAAACAACCGCACCAGCCGGATACAATACGACATTTGCCTATCCGCGCCATGGGCTGAACCACCTCATCCAGAGAATGCAAGAGCAATGTCAGATCGGTTATGGTAAGCATGTTACGCACATAGATACCCGGCGCAAGGAAATCTCTTTCGCCGACGGCGTGGTGGTTGGTTTCCGGAGTTTGATCTCCACCGTGCCGCTAAACCAGATCATGACGATGACCGGCCTGCCCGTTGACGATGAACCCGATCCGTGGACCTCTGTCCTGGTATTGAACATAGGCGCACAACGGGGCGAGAGATGCCCCAACGATCACTGGCTGTACATTCCAGATAGCGGCTGCGGCTTTCACCGGGTTGGATTCTATAGCAATGTGGATGTGTCGTTCCTACCGCGTTCTGCACGCCAGGATAGCAGCAAAGTGGGCATCTACGTCGAACGGGCCTACCCGGGTGGTAGCCGGCCGGACGATAGCGAAATCCATGACTATAGCCAGGCCGTTGTCAAGAAATTGCAGGAATGGCAATACATTGGCGACACTGAGGTCGTTGATGCAACGTGGATTGACGTCGCCTACACGTGGTCGTGGCCGGGGTCACACTGGAAGGCCGAAGCCTTACGCGTGCTCGGTGAGCACGACATTCATCAGGTTGGCAGGTACGGGCGATGGGGTGCCTCGCAGAGCATTGCTGAATCCATGAGAGATGGGCTCATGGTGGGAGGAGCGGCCCGGCTGCTGTGATGTTCGCGGAAGTCTCATGTTCGTAGCCCGAAGACCTCATGTTCTAACGGCCGATGTTGTCGCTCACGGGCCGTGGATGGATCACAAGCAGGCAACTGTTCACAAATTACCCTATGGGAGCGCATTGCCAGGTGGATTTCGGGCACGGCTGCCCGATGGATGGGGCAGGCTCTGTCATACCCTCCTGCAGAGTAATTGTTCACGTTTACCCTGGAAGCAGGTGCATCGGCATGCCTATACCCTCCCGCAGGTTACCCAAACCTGCCACTTGTCCCTCCCGCAGGTTACCCAAACCTGCGGGAGGGTGCGTAGACCGCTTTCCAACTTCCCTTACCCTAACGGTGAACAGTTACCCCGCAGGGTGATCTAGTGCTCGCTGTGCGGCTATGATATAATGGAGCCGCGTAAGGACAGAGGTATGGGGAGATGATCTATGGCGGCAATAACGATCTCGCGACAACTGGGCAGCCTGGGCACCCAGGTCGCCCATGAAGTAGATCATTGTCTGGGCTATCGCGTCGTTGAACGCCAGCTCATCAACCAGGCCGCCTTACAGGCCGGCGTTCCTGAGATGGCGCTGGCCACGATTGATGATCTGGATCTACTTGGCCTGCGCCCAACACTGGCGGCGCGTCGGGCTTATCATGAGGCAGTCAAGCGCGTGATCGAGGAGCTGGCCATGACGGGCGATGTGGTCATTGTCGGCCGCGCCGGCCAGGTCATCTTGAAAGATCATCCCGATGTTTTGCATGTGCGCATCATGGCAGCGGCAACTTTGCGCGCCGAACGCATCGCCCGCGCACAAAACATCCCCCTTGACGCCGCCCAGGCTCAGGTAGAGGCCAGCGACCGTGCCCGCCGCACCTATATGCGCCGTTACTATCACGTCAATTGGGATGATCCGCACCTCTATGACCTCATCATCAACACCGGGCGCCTGACAATTGACTCTGCTGCAGACCTGATCTGCCGGGCTCTAACATATCTTCTACAAACCCACACTCACGATAACAAGGAGCCGACGTGACGTCGTCGCACCATCCCGCTTTTGCCCACCCGATTGAGGAGACCTTTGCCCGCATTCTGGACTACTATGGCATCGAATGGCAATATGAGCCGCGAACGTTTCCCCTGCAATGGGACAGCCAGGGGCGGGTGACAGAAGCCTTCTCACCCGACTTCTACCTGCCACAACAGGATCTTTACGTTGAGCTAACCACGCTACGCCCGCAACTGACACGCGAGAAGAACAAGAAGCTGCGTCGCTTGAAGGAACTCTACCCCAACATCAACGTTAAGCTGTTCAAGCGACAAGATATACGTGACCTGATGGTTAAGTATGGCCTCGACCGAGAGGCACAGAAGATCGAAGGAAGCGGGCCACAGGAGACAGTATGGTAGATTGGTACCCACCGGAAGCATACGGCAGGCTGGCTGCCGACATTCAAGAGGTCTTGCTTACTGCCGATGAGGTTCAACGACGCGTGCGGGAACTCGGAGAAGCAATTTCGCGCGACTACGTCGGGCTGAATCCGCTCCTCGTGGGAGTGCTCAAGGGTATCACGATTTTCATGGCCGACCTGCTGCGCGCCATCACAATTCCCGTTGAGGTTGACTTCATAGCCGTGTCGAGTTATTCGGCAGAGACGCGCAATAAAGGCGTGGTTCGTCTGGTGAAAGATCTTGAAACGCCCATTGCCGGTCGGCATGTTCTCTTTGTTGAGGATGTTATTGACACGGGATTATCGCTGAACTATTTGTTGCGCACCCTCCAGGCCCGTGGGCCGGCCAGCCTGGAGGTTTGTGTCCTCTTTAATAAGCCCAAGCACCGTCTGATTGACATCCCACTCAAATACAAGGGCATGGACCTGCCCGACCGTTTTGTTGTCGGTTACGGGTTGGACTATCGGGAGCATTACCGCAATCTGCCCTTTGTGGGCGTGTTGAAGCCGGAAGCACTGCACACGGCGACAGAAGGCTGAGCAGGCTGCAACCGCCTGCGTGCCAAAAGGAAACGCCGGATGCCTGCTGTGCCGCTTCATAGCACAGCAGACATCCGGCATTATAGCTACTTTCGCCCAAGAAAAAAGGTGGGGGCCCAAAGGAACCTTCCAGTCATCCCACCGTTTCCGTTCGATTCTCGCTGTATTCTGTCGTCCGCTTGCGCGGTACCAGCAATGCAGCGTCATCTACTTGTACCTCTCGCTGCTCCACTACCCCGGCTTCATGCCTACTTCCTGATTCTTCATCAGGATCTCTTCATGTTACCGTTGCAGTATCAACGCTTTGAGAGTGCTGCGGCTTTGTTGTCTTTGTAGTCTCGCTCAGGTGGTTTCTCACCTGATTGATTCTTTCCAACAACTCTGCTTTAGCTGCAGCGGGTGCTTTCCAACCCCTCGGAGCCCCCGTGTCCCTTGGGTCGCCGCCCCTTGCGAGGCTTGTGCCCTCAGGACGATCGTACTATAGCACATTCAGGCAGATTTGTCAATAGTTTTTTCCTTGTGATTTTCACGGATTACCGGCGGCGTTCTCCATACCTCCCGCAGGTTTGAGTAACCTGGGGAGGGCATGTGGGCAGCTTCTCCCGCACAGATGCGGTCAACGCCGGCACCACCCGCAGGTTGGTCTTGCGCTTGTAGCCACGCGCCGAGCGCAAGCACAGGCTCGCCTCCACGAAATGCTACAGGCTTAGCTGGATGATTCTGTCATCACCTGCGGTTGCTGTCGGCGAAGAGCCACCTGCCCACCGGCGAAGAGCAAGAATGCCATCAGGCTGACCACGGTTAGAATCTGGTAGAGGCCGCTGGGTCCCACGCGGTCGAAGAGCCAACCACAGATCAGTGCACCCAGCACGTTGGCCATGCCTGTGGTAGACGTCAACAGGCTCTGTGCGGTGGTCGTGAGCCCGGCGGGAGCAATATCGCTCAAGTAGGCCACCGCTCCTACCCAATAGAGACCAAATCCGGCGCCAAAGATGAGATGGATACCCAGCACCCAGGCGGGGGATGGCATGATTGCATAGAGGGCACAGCGCAGCATGTACATACCAAAGGCAACGGCCACCAGACGCGTGGCAGTGAAGCGGCGCAGAAGGTGGGCGCTGAAGAACATGACGGGAATCTCAGAAACGGCAGCCATTGTCCACGCCAAACCGATCAGGCTATCCGTGGCCCCCATCAGGCGCATGGTAACGCCGATGAAGTTGAATATACCGGTGAAAGACAGTCCCAGAAGAAAGACGCTGGCCGTAAAAATCAGCCACGACGGATGGCGTAGCATCTTGTTCAGGCCGGTCAGTGTGAAGCTGCCCAGGTGCACCGGCTGCGCCGGTAGCCGTGTAGACACGAGCAGCATCACGCCCATGACCAGGGCAAAAGAGAGAAACATGCCATGCAGCCCCACCAGGTCAAGGAGGAATCCCACGCTTGCCGTTGTGACAATAAAGCCTACAGATCCCCAGACCCGTTGCCGGCCATAGGTGTGGGCTTGTTCGCCCAGCAGGCCGAGGGTCGTGCTGTCTAGCAGGGGAATGATAGGGTTAGCAAGGAGGCTGAACGTGCAGGCAAGCGGCACGATAACGGCGAAGCTTTGTGCCGTCGAAAGCGCGAGCGCCGAGAGTGCTGCTCCGGCGATGGAGAGTGACAAGAGCAGGCGCGTCCTGGCAAAACGGTCGTTGAGAACACCCCACAGGATCATACCCAGGATGGCGGTGAGCGGGCTCAATGTGTTCACGAAGCCGATCTGCGTTCCGCTCAGGCCCAGGCTCTGATAGTAGACGTTGATATACGTAAAGAAGATGCCGTTAGCGGCGAAATAGACGAAGTACAGAATGCGCATCGTCCTGATGCCGGGGTGAATCTTCGTCTTGGATGGCTGACTTGTCATGGCCGTATCATCGTTGCCTGTCGCATCTTTCCCTGCTCATGATTGCTGCAAGGCGCGGGCCTGGGCCAGCAGATTCTCAGTCGGCGTGCCGTCAACGATCTCACAACCGGCGCCACTGATGTGTTTTGGGCCACCGCGACGGCGGCAATCAACAACGGCCCGGTAAACGTCGTCGGGTGTACCTTGCAACATGACGGCCACCGGGTCGAAGTTGCCACAAATGGCCGGCCCATTGCCGGCCACACCGGCGACGTAGCCGATGTCAACCATCCAGTCAACATCAATGATGTCGGCACCGCTGCGCATCATGTCTGGTACGATGTGGGTGGTATTGCCGCAGATATGCAGGCGGGCAAGAGCCCCCATCTCATGAACGGCGGCAAAGATACGTCGCTCGTAGGGCAGGGCAAATGTGCGGTAAGCCTGGGGGCTGATCTGGGAAGCAATGGCATCGCCGAGGCCGATGATATCTGCGCCGGCTGCAACCTGGGCTTTAGCAAAGGCAATCTCAACCTCGACACAACGTTCGAGGAGCTCGGCAACCCACTCTGGTGAATCCATCATGTCCAGCATGATCTCTGACACACCGCGCAGGTCGGCTGCTTCGGCCAGAGCACCTTCCACCCAACCCATAATCGGCAGCTTGCCGCCGACCTGCCGGCGGAAGAGACGCAATGCGTCCAAACGATCGCTCATTCGGGGGCCAAACGTGCCCGCGGGAAGCTTGACCTTCTCTATGTCAGACGGCTCGACGACCAGGGGGCGCTTACGAATGGGCAAGCCATCCGGGGGAAACTCTACCTCAAGACCCAGGTCTGCGGCTTCGCGGTAAGGATCCGAGATAGCCTGCACCAGATCGAGGGCGAATGCCTGCTGGACAGCGAGATTGGCCTGGCACAGAACGCGATGGTCGAGATAGTATCGCGAGAGGGGCTGGCCGATATAGTGGGCCGCGAATTGCATCATGATGTCGAAATTCGGGGGACGGTCCACCGGTTCACCCCGCAGACGCCTGGTCAAACGCTCGTATGAATCCATGCCTGCATCATTCTCCGCTATGCCTGAGCTGACTATGTGCGACCTGCCTCGGCTACCGACGTGCATTCTACATCAACCGGCCGGTTGCGTCAACGCTGCAAGCATTGGTAACTGTTCACGTTTACCCTGGAAGCAAGTGCATCGGCATGCCTCTACCCTCCCGCAGGTTTGGGTAACCTGCGGGAGGGTATGTAGACCGCTTTCCAACTTCCCTTGCCTTGACGGTGAACAGTTACAAGCATGTCGGTCTTGACATTCGGCATCACGTCTGCTATTATGCTTGTTGTCGACAATCTTCATTCGGCAATTTTCACCCCTGAGGCTATCTGTGAATCGTATGGTCTTCGCTCGCATTGAACAACGCACCGTCCAGGGCGCCGTCGTTGATGTCCTGCGCGATGCTATCATCAGCGGCGTGCTCGAACCCGGAGAGCGACTGACCGAGTCGGCCATCGCCCAACAGATGGCCGTCAGCCGGGCGCCTCTACGCGAAGCCCTGCGCCAGCTCGAACAGGAAGGCCTGGTTGAGCGTATTCCCAATCGCGGCTGTTTCGTCACCCAGTTCAGCGAGCACGATGTCGTCGAGGTCTTTACCCTGCGCGCCACGCTCGAATCCATGGCTATTCGTCTTGCCATTCCCAACCTCACCGCAGACGATTTCATTGCCCTGCACACCCTGATTGATCAATCAGAGCAAGCCGTTCGCCTACACGACCTCGATGCACTGACCGACAAAGACATGGAGTTCCACGAGTACATCTGCCGCAAGGCCGGTCATGGACGTTTGCTCAAGGCCTGGTACACCCACAGCGCCCAGTGCCGAATGCTTCTCAATAGTCGTTTCCGTACCATGTCGGACTACACGCCCGAAACGGTGGTCCGTGATCACGGACAGATCCTCGATGCATTGCAGCATGGCGACGCCGACGCCGCCATCGCCCTGACCGAGCAGATCAGCCAGCGTGTGCAGAAAGAGTGCATCGAGATTGTCAAGCGTAGGCGCCAGGCAGCAACCAGCAAGAACGCATCCTCCACCATTTCTCCATCCAAGGGTGCACAACCGGTGGCCGCCGAGCGCTGGTAGGCAGAGCCCGGTACGCGGCGCTCTCTGCCGCCGCCGTAAGCTATGACGATGTCGCGGCAATACAGCAATTCCAGACACAAGAGCAGGTAGGCTGCTGGCCAGTCCTCCGGACTGTCGGTGACATTAGAGGCGGCTGCTGTGTCGCCAAAAGGCGGGCACGGCAGCCTGCACGCCCGGGTTTCCGATCGGTCTGGAATGAGCCCCGATCGCGAGTCCCCATGGTCGAGCAGCAGCACCGTTACAACACATGGAATTGCCACCATGATATGAAGGGAGGTGGTTGACAGCGATTATCATCGTATCGTCCGTTGAGCTCGTTGCCCATCCAGTCTTTTCTCCACGAATGACCACAATGAGGAGGATTGTCGCATGACAAGCAAGACAACTGTGAATCGCCGCCACTTCCTGCGCCTGGCCGCCGTCGGTGCTGCCGCGCTCGGCCTCGCTGCCTGTGGTGGAGCAGCGCCAACAGCCACACCTGCCCCTAAGGCTGCCGGGCCCACACCCACAACGGCGCCGGCTGCCAAGACTCCGGTCAATATCACCATGTGGACAATGAACTATGGGCCGGATACCGCCGTCTGGCTACAGATGATGCAAGACATCGCCAAGTCGTTCAAGGACAAGTCCGGCATCAGCGTTGACGTGCAGATGTGCAGCTGGGATGTCTGCCGTCCGAAGCTGCTGCTCATCAATCAGGGCGGCGAGCATCCCGATTGCGCCGACATGTTCTGGCTCTGGTCGAACGTCGGCCTGGGGCGCGGCAAGTATGGCCCCATGCCCATCACCGAGTACAAGGCAGAGCTCTTCCCCGATCTCGAACAACGCTTCGCCATGGCCGGTATGCAAGATGGCTTCTACCTCAACGAGTTCTACGGCCCGGTCTATCGCGGCGATCCACGCACCCTGATGTACCGCAACGACGTGCTGCAGGCGGTCGGCCTCAACAAGTCACCCTCGACCTGGGACGAATTGACCGAATATGCCAAGACCGCTCAGAAGGTGGACAAAGCCGGCAATGTCACGATGTGGGGCTTTGAATTCGGCACCGACACGACCAAGCCGCAACAGCTTGTGACCTACTACTGGCAGGCCGGCGGCGAATTCATGACCAAGGACGGCAAGACGGCCACCATTGACAACGATCAGATGCGTCAGACCCTGAAGTGGATGTACGACATGATCTGGACACACAAGGTCGTGCCGCCTGACTTCATGGAGAAGGGACACGCCGCCTTCGACCTGTTCACCGGTCAATCGCTGGCCATCGCCGGGCAGTCCGGCATCGGCGACTGCAACAACCTCGACCAAAAGTTCAAGGAGCTCGACGGTAAGTGGACCTGGGACGTTCTGGCCACCGGCCCCAAGAATCGAGTCTCCTACTACGGCGCCGGCTATTGGGGCGTCATCCGCGGCACCAAGTATCCCTATGAGTGCGCCAAGTGGATTGCTTACCTGAGCCAGGATGAGAACCTGATCAGGCTGTCGCAGTATGGCGGCTTCATGAGCCCCAATAAGGCGGTCATGGCGCAGCCCTTCTGGAATGACCGCCCGTGGAAGAAGGTCCTGCCCAAAGTCATGGAGCAGATCCACCCATCGCAGCATCCATCCAGCGCCTGGAGCGCTATGATGGTCAACGAGCCGGGCGGCGTGATGTACGACTTCTACTATGATGCCCTGGTCAAGAAGGTTGACTTCGACACCGTCATCAAGCGCACCCAGCAGCGTATGCAGACCGAGATGGATAAGGCCGCAGCCATGGAGCAGCACAACCTGAGCATGATCTGACGTGCAGGCAGATGGCCAGGCTGCCACGCCCGATAGCATGGCAGCCTGGCCTATTCCAGTGCAAGGACAGTGTCTGGAGGTATCGGAATGGGTCGAAATCGCATCATCTTCTGCTATCTCATGGTTGCGCCGGCGGTTATCCTGGTTCTGGTCATCACCGTCTATCCTATGCTGGAATCGCTGCGCATGAGCTTTTTGGCCTATGATCTCATGCGCATCAATATTGATGGAACGCCGTTCGTTGGTCTGAAAAACTTCGATACAATTCTGCACGACCAGCGCTTCCTGATCAGCCTGAAGAATACGTTCTTGTTTGCTATCATCGTCGTCAGTGCTGTCATCTTTCTGGGGTTGATGATGGCCCAGTTGCTCAATATGTCATTCCGCGGGCGCGGGGTGTTGCGCTCGCTCATCCTGATTCCCTGGGTCACGCCGCCGGTCGTCGCGGCGACGATCTGGGTCTGGATGTATCAGCCGGAGCGTAGCCCGTTCAACCAGGTCCTGCGCGCTCTCGGCATTATTCAAACAAACATTCGCTTTCTGGCCGATACGACAACCTTCCTCGGCGGAATCAGCATCCCCATGCTCGCCGTGTCGAGCGTGCGTATCTGGAATGGCCTCCCCTTCGTAACGCTGATGATCCTGGCCGGGCTGCAATCCATTCCCGTGGAATTGTACGAGGCCGCCGAGATTGACGGCGCCGGCGCGCTCGCCAGGTTACGCTTTATCACTCTGCCCAGCCTGCGCCCTGTTCTTGCCATCTTGATTACCCTTCTCGGCCTGGGCGCCATCGGCCACTTCGAGGTCAACTACGTCATGACGGGCGGCGGCCCGCGTGATCTGACGAGTATTCTGGCCGTCGTCGCCTATCGCCAGGCTTTCTCGTTCTACCGGTTCGACCTGGCATCAGCCATCAGCACAGTCATCCTGGTCTTGACCAGCCTCATCGCCACATTCTACATCCGCAGCAGGATGTCCGAAACATGACCACCGTGACCATTGCTCAGGAGGCCTGCCCATGACATTCCTTGCCCGCCCGGCCGATACGGCACTACTCAGGCAGATCCAGCGCATCGTGACCAACGCATTCATCATCGTCGGTACAGTCGCCGTCTTTGCGTATGTGCTTCTGCCGTTTTACTGGATGCTCAAGAGCTCGTTGCAAACCGATCTGGAGATCATGAAAATCCCATCTGTCTGGTTTCCTACCCAGCTTTCCTTCAGATCGTACGCGCGTGCTATGACCATCATCCCCTTTGCGCGTTACATCTCCAACTCACTGTTCGTGTCGGGCGTCACGACGGCTGTGTGCACCATCCTGGCTTCGATGGCCGGCTATGTCCTGGCCCGCCACAAGTTTCCGGGTGCAACCGTACTGTTGATGCTCTTTCTGTTTACGCAACTTATCCCCAGCATCACCCGCGTCTTTCCGGTCTACTTTATGCTGCAGCGTCTCCATTTGCTGAATAGCTATCTGGGCCTCACCATCGCCTACGTCAGCTTTTCACTTCCCTACAGCGTCCTGATGTTGCAGGGCTATTTCCGTGGCAGCTATCCACACGAACTGGAAGAGGCGGCGCTTCTCGACGGCTGCACATGGTTCTCGGCGTTCATGCGCATCGTGTTGCCAATTTCCATTCCCGGCATCATCGCAGTTGCCACCTACAGCTTCCTGGGAGCCTGGAACGACTTCCTCTGGGCCAGCCTGCTCCTTAACAAGGGAGAAATGAAGACGATTCAGGTAGGCCTGCGTGACTTTGTGGGCGAATTCGGCGTGCAAGGCATGAACAACTTTATGGCAGCGTGCGCCATGACGACGATCCCTGCCATTCTCCTGTACGGCCTGGGCCAGAAGTACATCGTGCAGGGTATGAGCGCCGGCGCAATTAAAGGGTGATATGATTTTTCTGATTTGCGATTTTGGATTGCTGATTTCGGCGTGTGCTTCGTCGGCAGACAATCCAGAGTAGGCAATCCTACATCGTTACAGGAGTAGACCATGAACATCAGTATCCAGGGCGACAAGTTCTACATGGACGGCAAGCTGACCTATAGCGACTTTCCCGGCGCCAGGCCAGAGGCCCTTGGCCGATTGATGAATAGCCGTATGGTGCAGGCCACCTTCGACGATGAAAATCCCGAGACGGTCAAACTCTTCAGCTACCCTGACGGCAGCCCTTTCGACCCGGATCGTCAGACCAACGAGTTCATCGCCATGCTACCTGAGTATCGCAAGTATGGCGTGATCGCCTTCACCGTCAACTTCCAGGGTGGTTATCCCCAGTATCATGTCCACCTGCGCCGTGACCAGATCCTACAGAATTGGGACAACAACGCTTTTGCGCCCAACGGTCGGCTGAAGTGGCGCTATGCCGAGCGCATGAAGCGGGTGATTGAGGCTGCCGATGCCAACCGTATGGCAGTCATTGTGGGCTTCTTTTACTTTGGCCAGAACCACAAGCTGCAAGACGAGGCCGCCGTTCGCCGCGCCGTGACCGAGGCCACCGAGTTTCTCGTTAGCCTCAAGCGCGGCAATGTCATGATCGAGATCAACAACGAATGCGAGATCGGCTATGTCCATCCGCTCTTGCAACCTCATGGTGTCCATCAGATGATCAATCTGGCGCGCGAGGTGTGCAAAGGTCAGTTTCCTATCTCCACCAGCTATGGCGGCGGAACGCTGCCGGGCACCAATGTGCTGGATGCTGCCGATTACATCCTGATTCACGGCAACGGGCAGACGCCGGAGCGTATCAGGCAGATGGTCAGGGGTTGCAAGGCGATGACCGACAAACCGGTCGTCTTCAACGAGGATTCGGTACGTGTAGATAACTGCCGTGCAGCCTTCGAGGAAGGCGCAAGCTGGGGCTACTACGACCAGGGTGGGCGCACGCCCTATGCCGACGGCTTCCAGTCGGTGCCCACCAACTGGGCCATCAACACGCCGGAGAAGCAAGCATTCTTCAACACGGTCGCAGAATTGGTGGGAATGAAGACGCAGGGCTGATTCAGTTTAGCATAGATATACCCTCAGCCATCCTTCTCCCTGACATGGCGAGGACCGGGATGAGGGTCCTACATCGAGGCACATCATGGATAGCTTCATCATAACCGTTGCTCCATGCCCGCCGCATGCCGCCATCCGGCAGTTCCCCGACCTGCCGCACACGCCCCAGCAGATCGCCGATGAGGTTGTGCGTGCCTGGCAGGCAGGCGCAGCCATTGTTCATCTACATGTCATTGACGAGATGGGCAAGGCGACCCAAGATTTGACCGCCTTCAACAAAACCGTTGCTTTGATCCGCGAGCGCTGCGACATCATCATCGAAGGCTCCACCGGAGGGGCGGTGCCCATGAACGCTGCCGATCGCTCCGTGGCGCTGCAAGCCGACATCGAGATGGCCTCTCTGAATCCCGGTTCGGTCAATTTCGCCGATGTCGCTTATGTCAATTCTCCACAGGACATTGACTACTGGGTCAAGGAGATGCATCGGCGCAAGATCAGGCCGGCCATCGCCATCTTCGATAGCAGTTGGATAGCGAATACCTTGCCCTATATCGAACAAGGGCTGATCCCACAGCCGGCATTCTATAACATGGTGCTCGGCCAGATCGGCGCTGTGCCGGCCACGCCGCGCCATGCCCTGTTCCTCGTCGAAAGCCTGCCCCCGGGCTCTCTCTGGGAGTTCACCGGCCATGGCGGGCACGATCTGGAGGTCTCGATGTGGGCGATTGCTCTGGGCGGACATGGGCGGGCCGGCTTCGAGGACAACGTGTTCTACACGCCCGGCGTACGGGCCGGCAGCAATGCCCAGATGGTCGAACGGTTGGTGCGCATCGCCCGCGAGTGCGGGCGCGACATCGCATCGCCTGCTCAGGTGCGAACCATGCTGAGTCTACCCGTAAAACACTAGAGAGCGCCGCGTTGGGACAACGTTTGCTGCACCATCACAGACATTACAATGAAAGTGAGGAAACCCGTTGAAACTACGACACTCTGTTATGCCCGGCCTCTTGGGGCGCACGTATGACCGCTTCCATGAATACCAGCCGGCCAAAGACCTGGCCGAGTTGCTCGCCATGGCCAAGGGCGTACGCGGCATGGACGGCATCGAGATCGTTTATCCCCAGAACTTCCGACCCGACCCCAAACAAACGGTTGCTCTGATCAAAGACATGGGCCTGGTCGTTTCGGCTGTGAACTTGAACGTCAAGGGCGATAAGCACTGGCAAACCGGTTCGTTCACATCGCCGGACCCAAAGCTGCGCGCTCAGGCCGTGGCCGAGATGAAGGTGGCTATGGACCTGGCCGCCGAGCTGAACGCCGGTATGATCACCTGCTGCCCGCTGATTGATGGCCACAATTACAACTTCGAGGCCGATTACCTCAAGCAATGGCCGTGGCTCGAGGAGGGCATCGGCGAGGCAGCCCGCCATCGCTCCGATGTCAAGATCAGCCTGGAATACAAGCCCAATGAGTCACGCAACTATGTCATCCTGGGTGACATGGGCCGCACCCTCTGGCTGTGCGAGCGCCTCGGCTTTGCACACATCGGCGTCACCATGGACGTCGGCCATGCCCTCGTGGCCAAAGAGACGCCGGCCGAGGCTATGTGCCTGGCTGCCCAGGCTAACCGTCTCTTCTATATTCACTTCAACGACAATGGCCGTGAGTGGGACTGGGACATGCTGCCCGCCTCTGTCAACCTGTGGGATACGCTGGAAATGATCTACTACATGGATCGGTTGAACTGGGAAGGCTGGCTGTCGTACGACGTCATGACACGCGATGGCAACACCGTCGAGGCCATCGAAGCCACGATCAGCATCGTGAACGATGCGCAAGAGCTCCTCTACAAGATCGGCCGGCAGAAAATTGATCAATTCGTCGGCGAAGGCATCCCGGCGCGGGCCTTCCGGCATCTGGTGCACTCACTGCTATGATTACGAGAGCACAGTACGAAGCACACAAGCGCCGCGCCGCTGAATTGCTCGAGCGCGCCGGCATCGTTGTGCGACCGGATGAACTGGCCAGGATCGAGGTTGCCGATGTCGGCCTGTCCGAGATCGAGCAATCCGGCTTGCAGATCCTGACATTGGTGCAGACCCAGAACATCGGCGTCAAGGTTCTTGTTCTACTGCCGAATCAGATCTTTCCCGAGCACAAGCATCCGCCGTTGGGCGATTATCCCGGCAAAGAAGAGACCTTCCGCTGCGAGTGGGGCGAGCTGTATCTCTACATGCCTGGCGAGCCGACACCCACACCCAAGGCCAGGCCACCGGCCCACCGCAAACACACGTACACGGTCTGGCATGAGACGATCCTGCACCCCGGCGACCAACTGACCTCGCCGCCGAACACCTTCCACTGGTTCCAGGCCGGGCCTGAGGGGGCCGTCGTTTGGAGCTTCTCGTCACGGCCAACCGATGTTGAGGACGTATTCACCGACCCTGATGTGCGCCGCAAAACGGTCATCGCCGATGAACAGCCCGATGACCCTATTCTTGGACAACGGGAGCTTGAACGGTGACAAAGACGATAACCACCCCTCTCTATCAGCCGACCGACATTATCGTCACGGGGCACTGTGCCCTGGATAATCCCTTCTTCGCCGAGCTGCACGGCATTTTCAGCGGGCCCGGCGGGCGCTACAGCATTCCCGGCTTCTACGACGGCAACAACACCTGGAAGGTGCGCTTTTCGCCGACCGCTCCCGGCACGTGGACATACACAATCGCCTCACCACACATCACGCCGGATACCACCCACGGCCAGGTCGAGTGTGTGCCTAATCCAAACCCAAATGTCCATGGCGGTCTGAAGGTGGACCCCGAGCACCCATACCACTTTCGCTATGAGGACGGCACGCCCTACTTCATGTTTGCCTACGAGGCCGACTGGTTGTGGGCGCTGGGCCTGGGCGATCCGGCGGTGACAAAGGTTCATGCGCTGCTTGACCAAATCAAAGACTTCGGCTTCAATCAGATCATCATGCAGGTCTATGCCCATGAGGCCGAATGGTGTCATCATAAGGACGGCAGCAAGGCCAACGACTACGGCCCGCCCGCCATGTACGCCTGGGAGGGTAGCAACGAGCAGCCCAACCATGAGCGCATGAACACCGCCTTCTTCCAGAATTATGATCGTGTGATGCAGGCTTTGCTCGACAAAGGCTTTACCGCCCACGTCTTCCTCAAGGTGTACAACAAACATGTCAACTGGCCGCCTGCCTACTCGGCAGCCGAGGATCTCTACTTCAAATATGTGACGGCTCGCTACCAGGCCTTCCCCAACATCATCTGGGACTACTCTAAGGAGTCCTATTACGAGCTCGACAAGGATTATCTGGCCAGCCGCATTGCCCTGGTTAAAGTCAATGATGCCTATCGCCGCCTGACCACCGTCCACGATGATCGCCGCTTCTATGGTCAGCCGCAGAATGCCGGACTGCTCGATTTCGTCACCCTGCAGCAACACAACGAGTTCTACGCCTCTGCGCTCATCGAGCGACAGAACCGCCGCTGGCCCGTCTTCAACTCTGAGTTTGGCTACGAGAGCGGGCCGGGTGGCCTGGACGACTACTTCGCCTGGTCGAACAACACGGTCGAGGACTTTATCAATCGCGCCTGGCAGGTGGCCATGGCCGGTGCCTACATCGGCTACTACTACAACTACACGGCCTGGAACATTATTGACTACAGCCACATTCCCCCCGGCTACAGGTTATTCAAAATCCTGCACGACTTCTTCACCTCCATCGAGTGGTGGAGATTTGAGCCACGGCGCGACTACGTGCGCAATGACGGCACCCTCTGCCTGGCTCGCGGCAACGAGGAATACGTCCTCTACACACGAGCAGCGGGATCTGCCGATCTGCCCGACGATCTGATGCCCGGCGACTTTACGGCCACGTGGCTGAACACATTCACCGGCGACCGACGGCCCGCCGTCGGCGAACGCAGCACATTCTCCCATTTTTCCCAGGAGCGTTGGGTATTCAAGAACCCGTTCAACGTGCCGGCTGCCTTGCACATCCGGGGGAGGTAGCCGCCCTTGTATGGTTTGCGGCCGGGCAGGTGCGGTTGCGAACCGTTGAAGATTCAACACATTCATCAACCTGTTAGTCAGTGAGGAAAGCCCTATGCACAATACCGTATCACCACCGACTGCCGACGCCGCGCTCATCGAGCGGCTCGAGGCACAGGCGCGTGTCATTCGTCGTGATATCATCAAGATGACCTACACCGCGCAGGCCGGACATCCGGGTGGCTCACTCTCGTCGGCCGACATTCTGACCGCCCTTTACTTCCACGTCCTGCGTCTGGACCCAAAGAACCCCGACTGGCCGCAACGCGATCGTTTTATCCTTTCCAAAGGCCATGGCTGCCCAACGCTCTACGCCTGCCTGGCCCGGCGCGGCTTTTACCCTCTCGACCAGCTCTACACCCTGCGCCAGCTCGGCAGCATGCTGCAAGGCCACCCGCACAAGGGCAGCCCACCAGGTGTCGAGACCACATCCGGCTCTCTTGGTAACGGCTTCGCCATTGCCATGGGGCGGGCCCTGGCCTTGAAGATGAACACTTCCACGAGCCGCGTGTACGTGCTTCTGGGTGATGGCGAGTGCGATGAAGGCATTGTGTGGGAAGCGGCCATGGCCGCGGCCAAGTACAACCTGGACAACCTGACCGCCATCGTAGACCGCAACCGCCTGCAAAACGACGGCAACGCCGACGAGATTATGCCGCTTGATCCTTTGGATGAGAAATGGCGGGCCTTCCGCTGGCACGTGATCACGATAGACGGTCACGACATGTGCGCCATTCTGACTGCTCTCGACGCGGCAAAGGCAACAAAGGGCCAACCCACCGTTATCATCGCCAATACGATCAAGGGCAAAGGTGTTTCGTTCATGGAGAACAACGCCGACTGGCATGGTCGTGCACCAACACAGGCCGAGTATGAGCAGGCTCTGGCCGAGATCGGGGGTGAGTGAAATGCAAAAACCCATTCCAACACGCGAAGCTTTCGGCGAAGTGCTGGCCGAGCTCGGCAAGGAGTTCACGGAGCTTGTCGTCGTTGATTGTGACATCAGCAAGGGTACGCGTACCGTCTATTTCGCCAAAGCATACCCAGAGCGCTACATTAACTTCGGCATTGCCGAGCAGAATGCGATGTGCGCCGCCGCGGGCCTGGCGCTGGAGGGCAAGCTGCCCCTCATCAGCACCTATGCCGTCTTCGCCAGCATGCGCGCCGTCGAACAGATACGGACATTCATCTGCTATGACAATCTTAATGTCAAAATCGCCGTGTCACACGGTGGCATGAACCCCAGCACCGACGGCGTGACCCACCAGGCCAGCGAAGACCTGGGCATGTTGACAACCATCCCCAACCTGACCGTTGTCGCTCCCGCCGACTACTATGCAACCCGTGTGCTGACGCGGGCGGCTCTCGCCTGGCAGGGACCGGTCTATCTGCGCTTTAGCAAAGATCCGGTGCCGCTCGTCTACACGGCCGACGACACGTTTGCCATTGGCAAAGGCAAAGTTTTGCGCGACGGCAGCGATGTGACCCTCATCTCGAACGGCGACATGCTTCCGGTGGCAGTAGAGGCAGCAGACATGCTGGCCGCACAGGGCGTCTCTGTCCAGCTCATTGATATGCACACCGTCAAGCCGCTGGACCGCGAGCTCGTCCTGGCGGCAGCGCAGAAGACACGGCGCATCGTCACGATTGAGGATCACCAGATTCATGGCGGCCTGGGTGGAGCCGTTGCCGAGCTTCTTGGCGAAGAGCGACCGACGCCCATGCGGCGCATCGGCCTGCGCGACACCTTCGCCGAATCCGGCCCCTTTAATGCCCTGCTCAAGAAGTACCACATGGACGCCGACGCTATTGTGCTCGCCGCACGGGAGCTACTGGGCAAATAGCACCGGGGTCACACGGAAAGGAGCAAAAAGATGAGCCCGATGGAATACAGATTGCTCGGCCAGACAGGCATCAAGGTCTCCTGCCTGTGCATGGGGACAATGACCTTTGGCAGAGAGGCGGACGAGGAAACATCGGCGGCAATCTTCCACAAGTGCCGCGATGTGGGCATCAACTTCTTCGATTGCGCGAACATGTACGCCCAGGGGCGCAGCGAAGAGATCCTGGGCAAGCTGATTGCCGACTGCCGCAATGATGTCATCATCACGTCCAAAGTCTTTGCCGCCACAGGCCCCGGCGTCAACGACCGCGGCCTATCGCGCCGCCATATGACACTGGCTGTGGAACAGAGTCTGAAGCGGCTGAATACCGACCGCATTGACATTTACTATCTACACAACTTCGACCCCTCGCTGCCCATCGAGGAGCCCTTGCGCACGCTGGATGATCTGGTGCGTCAGGGCAAGATCGTCTACCCGGCATGCAGTAATTTTGCCGCCTGGCAGATCGCCAAGGCGCTGGGCATTCAGGAGTTCAAGGGGCTGGCGCGCTTTGCCTGCATTCAGCCCATGTACAACCTTGTCAAGCGGCAGGCAGAAGTCGAGATTCTGCCCCTGGCCTTGGCGGAGAAGGTCGGCGTGGCATCGTATGGGCCAATGGGTGGTGGGTTGCTCAGCGGCAAGTATGGTAAGGAGCGGAAGCCCGATCAGGGTAGGATCGTGGAAAACCAGGTTTATGCGCGCCGCTACGAGGATGCCATCAACTACGAAGTCGCCGAGCGCTTCGCTGCCTACGCCGAGGCCCACGGTGTTCGCCCGTCTGCCCTGGCTGTGGCCTGGGTCATGTCGCACCCGGCAATAACCGCCCCCATCATCGGGGCACGCAACGTGACACAATTGGAAGAGACGTTGGGCGCGCTCGACATCAAGATGACGCCTGAATGGCGCGCCGAAATCTCCGCTCTATCGCCCGAGCCACCGCCGGCCACCGACCGAACCGAGCTGAGGAGCACGGCCTAGCAACTTGCCGGAGAGATGCAACTGTCGCCGAGCCGTCTCATGCTCGCCAAACATCGGTGTGGAGCACACAGAGGACACAGAGACAGAGCCTTTCCTCCCCACCGGCGAGGCCGGCACCGTTGCCGGCAGGCAGCAGGTCGGTCTTCCATGACCGGCCGTCGGGCGGGCACAGCGGCTCGACGTTCTACCGCATCAGGCTGTGATACACGCGCAGCCAGTCCTCCACCGTCAGTGTCTCGGCGCGCCGCTTTTCATCAATGCCGCTCGAGCGCAGGGCGGCAATCATGTCGGCGCGAGTAGCACCGTAGTTCTGCGCCAGGGGGTTGTGAATCTGCTTGCGCGGTTGGCTGAATCCTGCAGAGACCAGGCGGAAGAACTGTCGGGTCTGAGCATCATCAAGAGGCAAGGTCGGTTTCAGCGTAATGCGCACGACTGCCGAGTCAACTTTGGGGGGAGGATAAAAGGCGCCGGCCGGGACGCGGCGTACGATCTCTGCCTGCCCGTAGAACTGCACCAGAACGGCGAGAAAGTTCATGTCGGGGGGAGCAGCCACCATGCGCCCGGCGACTTCGTCCTGCACGGTGACCACGATCAGCGATGGTCGTTGCCTCTGGGCGAAAAAGTAACGTAGGGTCGGTGTTGTGATATAGTAAGGCAGATTGGCCACCACTTTGTAGCCGTCCGCTGCTGCTCCACCAAGCTTCGCCAATTCCTCCTCAAGGTGCAGCTCGAGAATGTCTTGCTGAATGACACGGACGTTGTCATAGGCTGCCAGGACCTGCTGTAGCTTTGCCACCAGATCACGATCAATCTCCACAGCCAGAATATGGCCGGCCTGGCGTGCCATGACGACCGTCAACGAGCCGACGCCGGGCCCCACCTCGACGACAACATCATTGGGGCACAGGTGGGCTGCCCCCGCGATATCGGCCAAGACATCCTCATTGACCAGAAAATGCTGCCCCAGCCCCTTGCGTGGGTGGATATTGTGCTGGCGCAATAGTGAGCGAGTGTCCATGTCTTACCTGCGCTCCTGCGGGAAATCGGCCATAACCCATGGGATGTCTGCCGGCACCGGGGTCAGCAGGTAAACAGTCACCCAGCCCAAATTGTAGGGATGCGGATCATCCTCGTCGAAGGCCAGGTCAATGTGCCTGCCCAAGATAAGCCCGCCTGTATCTTCGGCGGCAGCGAAGCCATAGCCGGGAATGTACATATTGGTATGCAAACGGATATAGCGCGGATCAACGGCGACAATCCCCTTTGTGGCAACCCTGCCTGTGCGTGTGATGCCATAGGCCGGGTGATCGCGCGATTTGCCGCTCGTGGCTGCCGTATAGTATGTCGTCCAGACACGTATCGCCCGCCAGTACTCGATGGGCCCATCGGGCGTGTTGAGCGTTCGCACGACGACCCGCGTGCCATAGGCGATCACCTGCGTTGTTGGTTCCTCGTCAATCCACTCCCGATCGAGGACGCTTTGCACCCGTTGACCATCTTCGTAGACGACGCGCGTCGTTCGCTTGCGCACACCGGGCTTGCCGGGTGTTACCACTCTCTGCTGATCGAGCTCCATGCCGTCGTCGGGTTGATAGGTCGTATTGAAGGGGATGGATGAGGATTCAGTAATAAACTCTTCACGGACGCGGGTCACCTTCACCGTCATACCGGCAGTGATGGGGGTTTGTAGGTCAGGGATGCTGTAGTCCTTACCCTGCGGGGCCACCCCTTCTTCGGTCAGCATGGCTGCCACGGTGGCAGCCTGTGTACGTGTGGTGAATGTGCGCCCGTCAGCCGTGATCGTTACCGGCTTGGCCCGACGAATGACAATGCGCATGCCCGGCGACACGGGTGCTTCTAGCGGGGGAGTGACAATATCGGCCGCATAGACGTAGATGCCTTCGTTGAAAAGGGCCTCACCCACCAGGCGCGCCGCCGTCTCCACCGCTTGTGTCACCTCGTCCTGCACAACCTCTAGCCTGATCGCCCGGCGCAGGCTGATCGTCACCGGCGATGGTCGCTCGTCAAAAACGGCATTGGCCCTGCGCCCGGACCCGGTAAAGGAGGCAAGCGATGCCCCGGCCATGACCGGCGCCGACAGGCCGGCTAGTGATGTGGACGGCCCGGCAGGTTGACCGTTGACCAAGATGAGGTCGTGCATCCCCAGGTGCACGCCGACCTCGGCAAGAACATCGGCGGCAGTGGGAGAAAGCGTGTCAACCTCAGTCGTCCGTCCATCGGCAACGACGGTAACATGTCGCGCTCGCCTGATGGTGATCCTCTCCCCGGCCGTCAATGGCGATGCCAGAGGATGACTCACACTGTCTTGGGCCAAGACCATAATGCCCATGTCGGCCAAAAGTTCACCAACCGTGCTGCGGTGAGTGCGGATTGGTGTGACATGACCATCAACAGACACGGTTAGCGGGGTGCCGCTCAGGACATAGCCAGCCGCCAGACCGGCAATGGTGATGACTGTGATGAATAGGAGAGTGCGCTCTTTGCCGACCATGCGTCCCCAGAGAGGCGGATGCCTACAAGGTTACAGAGACACGCCGGCAAGAGAAGACCAGGTGTCCTGTGTACTTGGTGGCTGTGTGAAGTAGATGATTGAGAAATGGTCGTGCACCCTCTGTCGATCGCGTCTGCCCGGCTTACTGGGGCCAGCCAGCTCCAACCAGGTAGCCCTGTGGCACCCAGGGGATGGTGCTGACCGTTGCTTCCTTCCGGACCTGGCGGGGTTGGGCACGCCCCTGCCGCACAGGACCCGATTTTCAACACCGCTTAGCCGCAGCAGTCCCAAACAGCCGGACCTCGAGAGGGAATTCGACCCCGCTGTAGCGGATTTCGGGTACAGGGCACCGCTAGCTCCCCATCTAGCACGACCGTGCAGAGTGTACTTTACCTCAGCCCGATTGTCAAGAGCCCGGCAAATAGCAACTGTTCACGGTTGGGGTAACACGACTTTTGCTGAAATGCTCCTCGACCCTCCCGCAGGTTTGGGTAACCTGCGGGAGGGTATAGGCATGCCGATGCACCTGCTTCCAGGGTAAACGTGAACAGTTACGGCAAATAGCAACTGTTCACGGTTAGGGTAACAGCACTTTCGCCGGAATGCCCCCGCCCCGGCCCTGACACTTGACCCTCCCGCAGGTTTGGGTAACCTGCGGGAGGGTATAGGCATGCCGATGCACCTGCTTCCAGGGCAAGGGTGAACAGTTTACGGCAAATCCGTTTGACACTACGCCTGGTGTGGAGTAAAATAAAGCCACCAGAATGCAAGAAGGGGCGGAAGCAGCGCATGGGAAAGATATTCGCCATTGCCAACCAGAAGGGCGGCGTCGGCAAGACGACGACGGCGATCAACCTGGGCGCCTATGTCGCCAAGAGCGGCAAGCGGGTCATGCTCGTTGACCTGGACCCGCAGGCCAACGCCACCAGCTCGCTGGGCTACGACAAGCGCAACCTCGATCTGACCATGTATGATGTCATCATCAACAACACCCCTCTCTCCGACATGATCATCACCACCGGGCGCGTTGGGCTCGACCTGGCGCCGGCCGGCCTGGCCCTGGCGGGTGCAGAGGTTGAATTGGTGGGCCTGCCCAAGCGTGAATATCGCCTGGCTCTGGCGCTCAAGCCGGTATTGGCCAATTACGATTACGTCTTCGTTGATTGTCCGCCGTCGCTGGGCCTGCTCACGGTCAACGCCCTCACCGCTGCCGATGGTGCCCTCATCCCCATCCAGTGCGAGTATCTGGCGCTGGAGGGCTTGAGCCAGCTCTTGGGGACGATCAAACGTATTCGCGAGCGGCTCAATCCGTCGCTGGCGGTCATGGGGGTGGTGATGACCATGTACGACTCGCGCACCCTGCTCTCGGCGCAGGTTGTGAATGAGGTACGCAAATACTTCCCCCACGAGATCTTCAAGACGATCATTCCGCGTAGCGTGCGGTTGGCCGAGGCGCCGAGCTATGGCCAGTCCATTGTCGAATACGACGCCTCATCGCGCGGTGCGCAGGCCTATGAGTCGCTGGCTGCCGAGCTGATGGCGAGAGGGTAAACAGCATGAGCGATCCGCTTTCCTGGCTGCTGGAACCTGACGTAGCCAATCCAGGCGTTCGCTATCTCGCCCTGACCGATCTCCTTGATCGGCCGCATGACGATCCCGAGGTGCAGGCGGCACAGACCGCCGTCATGCAGAGTGGGCCGGTGCCGACTATTCTGGCTGCGCAGAATCCAGAAGGCTGGTGGTGCAAACCGGGCCCGGGCTACGGGCCCAAGTACCAGAGAACGGTCTGGTCGGTGATGTTTCTGGCCCAATTGGGGGCCGATGGGCGTGACCGGCGGGTGCGTGCCGGCTGTTCATATGTCCTCGACCACACCAGGGCCCGCCCGCCGTACGCCGGCTTTGCCTGCAATGCTCAGCCGAGCAGCTAGGGCAGGTTTCTACACCTGTCGCTTTGTAGCACTTTGCAGGTCTGGAAACCCGATCTCCGTCTGTCTGTGCCTCTGTGTCTCGGTGGTCGTCACAAGCTGTGGAAAGGGTAGCTGCTATGTCGAAGACGAAAAGTGGGCTTGGTCGGGGTCTGGATGCCCTGATACCACTCCCGGAAGAAGCCATACCGGGGGTGCAGCAGGTAGATGTCAACGCCATCATCCCGAACCCACACCAGCCGCGCCAGAGTATGGATCCTGAGGCATTACAAGAGCTGGCCGACTCTATCAAACAGCTTGGGGTGATCCAACCGCTGATCGTGACGGCCGTTGAGGATGACCAGGCGCCGCCCGGTGTGCGTTACCAATTGATTGCCGGTGAGCGGCGGCTGACGGCGGCCAGGCTGGCCGGGCTGACCACCGTGCCTGTGCTTGTGCGTGAGGCGACACCGCAGGAAGCATTGCTCCTGGCGCTGGTGGAGAATGTGCAGCGGGCCGACCTGAACCCGCTGGAAGAGGCTGCCGCCTACCGCCAACTAATGGAGGATTTCGATCTGACACAGGAGCAGGTAGCGGGGCGAGTAGGCAAAAGCCGGGTGGCCGTAGCCAACACACTGCGCCTGCTTGCCCTGCCGCAACCGGTGCAAGAGGCCTTGATGCAGGGGGCGATCAGCGAGGGGCACGCGCGGGCACTCTTGGGATTGGAGTCACCGGAGATGCAGGTAGCCGCCTTGAAGCATGTCGTGGGGCGTGGCCTGTCGGTGCGCGCAACCGAGGAGTACGTGCGGCGCTTGAACGAGGCAACGCAGATGGCGCGCGAGGCCGGAGCGCCAAAGAAAGACCCTCAGACGGCGGCATTGGAGGATGATTTCCGGCGTTCCTTAGGCACGAAGGTGGAGCTTTTCCGGTCGAGCAGAGGTGGGCGCGTGGTGATCTACTTCTACTCTGAGGAGGAGCTGGAAGGGATCTATAGTGCGATTGTGCGATCAGGAGAATGATGCAGTGACATGTTTCACGTGAAACAGTTTAGCTGGGAGATTCAGCGCTGAAGCTGCCCCATCCCGAATTTACAAAGTGGCTCTGCTTTCGAGGTTGAGTTTGTAAAAGCAAAAGGCAAGACGGTTGCCCTGCTCACACTGAGTGCAGAAGATAGTCGTCTCATGTACAGTAGTGAGGTTCTGCGTGTGCGGGACCTGACGGAAGCAGCAGCATAACAAACAGTGAGGCTGATAATGACCATTTCTCGCCAGCGTTTCGATAGCGGCATGACCTATGAACAGTGGCTTGATGCCATGACACAGAATAAGGAACGCTTCCTGGCCAACTACCAGGCGGCGACGCTCGGCCCGGCAGACGTGACCGCCTTCAAAAGCCTGCCACAACCGCTGAATGTTCTGGTCCTGGCCGAAGACTGGTGCGGCGATGTCATCGCCAACCTGCCCATCCTGGCCAGGCTGGCCCACGCCGTTGACGGTAAACTCAATCTGCGCATCTTCAAGCGCGATGAGAACCTGGATATTATGGATCAACACCTCTACCAGGGCAAGTTTCGCAGCATTCCCGCCGTCATCTTCTTCGATCAGGAGATGAACGAGCTCGGCTGTTGGTGGGAGCGCCCCCAGATCGCCCGCAACGAAATGGACGAGGCGCGT
>Ga0272448_1001655_pt1 | contig 29438 bp, 27 predicted proteins | sample YNPCB0191_FD_202220 | JGI IMG/M metagenome (GOLD analysis project Ga0272448, IMG submission 202220) | Hot spring sediment microbial communities from Yellowstone National Park, WY, United States - YNP-CB-019-1 | ecosystem: Environmental > Aquatic > Thermal springs > Hot (42-90C) > Sediment...
TGCCCCATGTTTTCCGCGTCATGGTTTGTTGCCCGCAGACCGGCGGCGTTCTCGATACCGGGATCACGACTTCCGGCAGGGAAGTGCTCAACAGCCGGATGTTCGAGGACAAGCCCATCGACTGCCCTCATTGCGGCAGACGCCACAATATGCAGGAAAACAGCTTCCTGCAGGTGCTTCCCGCATCCTTGAAGGAAACCCTCTGGCGCCCCAATCCATAGGCGCCGCTGCGGGCCTGCGGCCCCGACCGGCGGGCGCGCGTTGCGCGCGCTTGCAACCGGTGCGCAATCGTGGCAGACTGGCCCGTGGCCCGGTTTTACCGGCGGGATGCAACTTGGGGTCCCGCCCCGCATCTCTAGTGGATGAGTTCCGGGTCAAGCGTTTCCCGGGGCGCACAGCGCCGGAAACAGCCGAAGCCCGGAGGGAGGCGGTTCGGAGTTCCGTGAGGAATGGTGGGCGCCACAGGACTCGAACCTATGACCCCTGCGGTGTGATCGCAGTGCTCTACCAGCTGAGCTAGGCGCCCGCAAGCGCTGTTTATGTAACATGTCGCTGCGCATTTGTAAATAGTCATTCTCCGAGGAGATTCGACCATGACCTTTCGCACGGCTCTTCGCAAGCTGGCGCTCGTGCCGGCGGCGCTTGTGCTGCTCCCGTTCGTCCCGCGCGTGTTGGCCCAGGAGGAAACCAAAGAAGAGGCGATGTACCGCGAGGATTACGAGCGCTTCACCAAGATCAAAGCCATCCCCGACCCGATGAAGCGCTGCGACGCCTTTTACGATTTCCTCAAGCAGCGGCCGGATTCCAAGCTCCTGAAAAACGCGCAGGCGGAGTACCTGCTCATTCTGGAAGGCGTGATGAAGGCGCAGAAGTACACGGAGCTCGAGACGCTTTCCGAGCGCTTCATCAGGCTCTTCCCGAAGGTGGGCGAGACGTACTATTTCTACGGGGCGGCCCTGCAGGAGGCCAAGAAGCCCGCGGAAGCCATGGTCGCCCTCGCCAAGTGCTATCTGCTGAAGAATCCCGGCTCCGAAAGGGCCAAGCAGCGCCTCGAGTTCCTCTACAAGGCGCAGAACCGGGGCAACCTCGCAGGAATCGAGGCGATATACCAGAAAGCGCGCGCCGAGCTTGCCAAGTGAGCCCCGGGCCCGCGCGGCGCTGCTGCGCACGCCGGTAAAGCCGCTGCGCCCTCCGGCCGATACCGATAGCGATGGGGAACGCGGGAACACAGGCGCGCGAAGGTTCGGGCGGCCGGCGGCCGGTGGGCTACTTCTACCACCTGCGGCGCGACGACCGGCACAGCGGCGCGATTCTGGTGACCGATCCTATCGGCGTGCCGCTCGAATTCAAGTACACCGAGCCGGTGACGGCCACCCGCCTGCACAAGATCCTCTACGGGCGCACTCTGGAGCGCTACATCCACGAAACCCTGATCCGGGACCGGCTGGCCCGGGAGCTGCAAACCGATCCCCAATACTTCATCACCCCTTACGAGGACAAGGAATTCCTGAGCAGGATCGCCGGCCGTGAGGCCATGGCCGTGCAGCGGCTGCGGCCGGCGCCGGGCGAAAACGGCCGGCCGTTCACGCGCGTGCGGGATTGCGAAGGCATCGTCGAACTGGAAGAAGGCGCGACGGTGCGCCTGGCCTTTTCGACCGCCGATGAAGCGCTCCAGATGGCCATGGTCGCCTGGCTTCAGGAAATCGGGCGCACCATGGACGTGCTCGAGCCGCTGGAGCGCATCGCCAATGCGTTGACGGCCTTATGCGGCGAGGGAAAGAAAGGCCTGGGGAACGGCTGAAAGACCGCGCGCACGAGCGGCGCATGCGCAGCCGGGGCTTCCGGCGATACGCCCTGCGCTTCGTCACGCCTGCACTTCGACCGGGGCGCGTCTCGGGCATCGCACTGGATCCGCAGTTCGCGCCTGCAGGGTCGATCGAGCTGCTCCTGCCGCCGCAGGTTCTGGAGCTCGACGGAGCCTCTGGACTCGATCGGCCCGGCGGTGCCGCCCCGGCTCGCGCCGGCTGCGGCGCGGCCTTCGAGGCCGCCTGCAGCCCGGTGCGCTCGCTGGCCCCGGCTCCGGAAGCCGAGCTGGGAACCGAGCCGTTCGAGCCCCTGCCGTGCCCGGCAGTGCTGCGCATCATGCCGCTCGGCCGGCCGGGAGTGAGGAGCCGGCCGCTGATGGCGGCGGGCACCAGGGTGAGATCCGCGGGCCTGCTCGCCCCCGCGCACGCGGTGACGGACGGGAGGAGGAGGATCGGATTGCTGGCCGATCCGGCGGTGATCGACCGCAGCCTCAGGTTTGGCCGCATGCCGCACGCGAGGCGCGGCATCGACCTCGCAAGCCTCGGGGACGGTGACCGTCTCGATTATCTGCGCGAGGCGGAAGTTCTGCGCGGCGTGCCGCCGGAGCGCGGGGAGCTTCTTGCGGTCTTCAGAAAGGTGCCGGTCGAGCTTGTCCGGCGCATCCGTTTTCTCGCCGAGAGCGGGCTGCTCCTGTACACGATCACGCGGGCGCCGGGGCTGCAGCGCACGCGCCTGCACGATCTGGCGGCCGTGCGCAACAGGGACAGCGGGGGCGTACACCTGGTGGCGCACCGGACGCGCTATCGCACGGCGTTCCTGGCGTGAGCGCCGGCGGGCGATCGCGCTTGCAATCGCCGGGGCGGAGTCGTAGACTTTAACCAAGATGCACGCGATTGTTCTTGCCTTGGCCCTCCTGGGCGATCCTCAAGCGGGAGGCATCGTCGTGGCCGAGCCCGCCTATCCCGTCGCGGCCTACCAGGGCGGGACCGTGGTGGCCGCGCTGGAGCTATCCAAGGGTTCGGTCAAGAACGTGAGAATCCTGAGCGGCGACAAGCCGTTTGTCGAGCCGGCGGCGGCGGCCTTGCGCCAGTGGCGCTTCCCGGCCGACAGGACGAATCCGGCGCTGGTGATCGTGAATTTCCGGGGCCCGAATCTCTATTCCATCGGTTCGAGCGAGCACGCCGTCGATGCGGGCGCAGTCCCCGATTCGTTGCCGCGCCCTCGAAGGGTCACCGAGCCCGCCTATCCTCCGAACTCTCTGGGGCAGGGAAGCGTGATTCTGCAATTGAGCCTGACGCGCAAGGGAGCGATCGCGAACACCCGCGTGCTGAAGGGAGCCGGCGATCTTGCCCGGGCATGCACCGAAGCCGTGCGCACCTGGAAGCTCGATCCGCCCAGGAAGATGCCGGCCGACGCCCCCGCGCCGGAAGCGTTCGCCGTCTGCGTCTTCCGCCAGCCCGTGCTTTCCTCGCCGCGCTGACTCCGCCTGGCGCCCCAAAGCTGTTCGTGCCGAATGGACGGCCCGCACGCTGTTCAGGATGTGAGTGTCGGGTCACTGCCGCTCATGTGCCTTGCCGGCAGTGGGATCAATGCGAGGTCGTGCCTGCGCGCTTCGGATGAACGGAGTTTGGTGGACGGTAAGGGATTCGAACCCTCGGCCTCCGCGTTGCGAACGCGGCGCTCTCCCAGCTGAGCTAACCGCCCTTATGCCGACTTCCGAACTGCTGCGCGCGAAATTATCCCCGATAGCCGAGCACACTGTCAAACGGAAAGCCGCACGCGCCGGTCCGCACCGGAGCTACGGAATCCAGATCGGAACCGGCGTAAAGGAAACAACCAGGATCACAAGCGCAAGCATCCCGATCGGCACCCTGGCACGGCCCAGACCCTCGTCCTCGAAAAGCGTCGGCGGATGATAGAAGCCGAAGCGCGCGCCCAGAATTATCAGCAGCAGGCCGAAAACCAGGTAGGACATCACCGGCCAGCTCAGGAAACTCGTCAGGACCAGCAACGCCGCGACCGCTATCGAAAGCTTGCGCTGCCTTTCCCTGCCCAGCATCGCATAAGCGATGTGCCCCCCGTCCAATTGCCAGACGGGCAGGAGATTCAAGCAGGTCGCCAGCAGGCCGAACCACGCCCCCATGGCGATCGGATGGGCGATCATGTCCTGGCTCGCCGGAGAGTAGTCCAGGACCAGCTTCCCCACCAGGCGAAACAGCAGGGGTTCGCCGAAGTTGATCACGCCCTCGACGCCCTCCAGCGCCCCCTTGGGGATCACACGCGACCGGCCGATCCCGACAACCAGTGCGGGCACCACCATCGCAAAGCCTGCCAGCGGTCCGGCGATCCCGACGTCGAAAAGCGCCCGCTTGTGCGGAAACGGTGACTTGATGCGGATGAAGGCGCCCAGAGTTCCGACCATCGGCGTGGGCAAGGGAATGAAATACGGCGGCGTGCAACGAATGCCGTAGTGGCGGCACGCCATATAGTGACCCATTTCGTGCGACAGCAGTATGCCCATGAAGGTCAAGGAAAAGGGCAGGCCCAGAATGAGCAGCGAGGGCCGCTCGAGGGCGGCGGCCGCGATCCGGATGAGATTCATCTCCCCCGAGGCATAGAAAAGCCCGGCAAATGTCGTAGTGACAAGGGTTGCGGAAAAAAGGACTGCAGGCAGGAACCACTCGGACAACCCGCCGCCACGATGCGCTGCGGCGGGCGGCCCCGCGGGCAAAAACGTCGAATCCCGGGGCCATGAATCCCGGGGACCCGGGTAGGGATTGTCGCTCACTGACCGATAGGCTTTCTCGATAGGGCCTGACTGCCGGGCGAGACCCGGAAAATCAGACGATCTTTTCCGCGCGGATCTCCTTGCCCGGCTTGAATCTTATCGTCTTGCCCGGCGGGATCGCAACCTCTTCTCCCGTCCGCGGATTCCTGCCTACGCCGCTCTTGCGGGGCTTGACCACAAAGACGCCGAATCCTCGGAGCTCGATCCTCTCTCCCCGCCTGAGCGCTTCCTTGAGCGAGTTGAATACCGATTCCACCGCCACTTCCGCCTTGACCTTGGTGATGTTCAACCGATCGGCTACGCGGTTTACGATGTCCTGTTTGATCACGTGAGCCTCCCTAAATTAGTGCAGCGATTTTATTTGCGGCCGGCCGGGCTGTCAAGGTATTTCTGTTTGCGAGCGGGATACGGGCGCCGCCAGCCGTGAGCAGGCAAGCCGGGATGGCTTTGCGAACCTCGATCGAGAAAGCAAGCCTTCATTGGCGCCGAAGATTGTGCCCGCCTCTCCGGGACTCGCCGGCCTTCTCCCGACAACGTGGGGCTTTTCCGTGCCGGTCCTTCACATTCGAGGGCGGCGGCTGCGAGCGCCGACAGGCTGGTTGCGGGCGGTCTCTGAATCGCAGTGTTTACAGGCGAAGGGGCCGATGCTAGACTGAGCTTTCGGCGGCATCGCGCTCCGGGAGAAAGCAATGGGAGTTCTGCCCGACAGCTGGATCAGGCGGATGGCGCGCGAGTATCGGATGATCGTGCCGTTTGCCGACAACAGGGCCCGCAAGGGGAAGATCTCCTTCGGCGTGACATCCTACGGCTACGATTTCCGGCTGGCGCGGGAATTCAAGATCCCGGAATTTTCGGAACTGAAGTCCCTGGACCCCAAGAGGATGAAGGCGACCGACTTCCGCGACCGCAGCGCGGGCTACTGCCTGATTCCCCCGAACTCTTTCATCCTGGGAAGGTCGCTGGAGTATTTCCGCATCCCGCGTGGAGTTCTGGTGGTCTGCCAAGGCAAGTCGACCTATGCGCGCTGCGGCCTGATCGTCAACGTCACCCCCTTCGAGCCGGAATGGGAGGGCTTCGCCACGGTCGCACTGGTCAATTCGGCGCCCGCACCCGTCAAGGTATATGCCGGCGAGGGGATAGCGCAGCTCGTCTTCCTCCAGTCGACGGAGGAATGCGCCGTCTCCTATGCCGACCGCAAGGGGAAGTACCAGGCCCAGAAAGACATTCGGCTGCCGCGAGTGTGAACTATGCGCGTGCTGTTTTCTCGATCGCGTACCGGAGCGTGCCCCGCCCTGTGGGGCGCCTTCGCCCTGATCGCAGCGGCGCAGATATCCGGCTGCGGCTATCGGTTGCGCAGCGCCGTCGTGCCCTTGCCGGGAGGCATCCGGAGCCTGGCCGTCCCCACCTTCGCCAACGAGACACAGGCCTACAAGCTGGAACAACGGATCACGCGCGCCGTCATTTCGGAGTTCACAAAGCGCACGCGCGCGCGTATCACGTCGGTTCCGGAGGACGCCGATGCCGTTCTCTACGGCCAGATCCACAGCCTGAGTTCGAATCCTGTAACCTTCGGCCAGGACACTTTCGGCTCCGCGTTGCTGGTTACCGTCCAGGCCTCGGCCAGGCTCGTGCGCAGGAGCGACGGCAAGGTTCTGTGGGAAAACACCGATCTGCTCTTCAGGGAACGGTATGCTCTCAATCCACGGGTGAGCGAGTTTTTCTCGGAACAGAATCCGGCCCTGGAGCGCCTGGCGCGCGATCTGGCGGGCACGCTCGCCGGCGCGATCCTCGGACAGCAGACACCGTGAGCCCTCTCACGCCCGAAGAACTCGACCGGGAGCTGAAGCAGAAGAAGATCCACGCCGTTTATGCGCTGGTCGGCCCCGAGGAGTACTTGCGCCGCCAGTGTCTGATCCGGCTCAAAGCGGCGCTGCTCGAGGAAAGCGCCGCCGATTTCAATTGGGACGAGTTCACGGGCGGGCGTGTCCCTGCAGAGCGCATATTGGGCGTCCTCCGGACGCTGCCCGTCATGTCGCCGCGCCGGGCCGTTCTGGTTTCCCGGGCCGAGAATCTGACGCAGGCCGATCAGGAGGCGCTCGCTTCCTACATGGCGCGCCCGAATCCGCGCAGCACGCTCATCCTGACCGCGGATGAAGCGGACCGGCGCTCCGCATGGTACCGGGCGTTGAAGGAGCACGCGCAGCTGGTGGAATTCCCGAAGGTCAAAGGCTACGCCCTGACGTCCTGGGCCGGAGACTACATCCGCGCCAAGGGAAAGGCGGTCTCCGCCGCCACCCTGAAGAAGCTCGTCGACCTCGCCGGCTCGGACCTGCAGTCGCTGGCCTGCGAGATCGAAAAACTCCTGCTCTATGTCGGAGATGAAAGGGTGATCTCACCCCAGGCGGTCGAGGAGCTGGTGCACGGCAGCCGGCAGCACAGCATCTTCGAGCTCACGGGCGCACTCGGCCGCAGGGATCGGGCGGCGGCGCTGCGCCTGCTGGGCAACCTGTTGGACTCGGGGGAATATCCACCGGCCGTGCTGGCCATGATCGCGCGCCATTTCCGCCAGATCCTGATCGCCAAGGAAATGATGCGGGAAGGCCGGAGCGCCGCGGAGATCGGCCAGGCGGCACAGATCCCGGCCTTCATGCTGGACGATTTCCTGCGCCAGGCGCGCGCCTTCGATCAAGCGATCGCCGAGCACATCTTCTCCCGGATCGCGGAGACCGACCTCAAAATGAAGAGCACCGGGGCCGACGAGAGGGGATTGCTGGTGCGCTTGATATGCAGCTTGCCCGAGGCTGCGGCGTGAGCCGCGAGGCGCCGCCGGCCGCCCGGACAGCGGTGCTTACGCGGCACCGGCCGCGAGCGCGTTCAATCGCCTGGTGAGGCGCGACTTCTTGCGGGCGGCGGCGTTCTTGCGCAACACGCCCTTGCGTACAGCCTTGTCGACCTTGGCATAGAGGCTCGGCAGGGCCTGGGCGGCGTCCTGTTTCCGCCGCTCCTCGAGCAGCCGCGAGAACGATTTCAAAGCAGTTCTCAGCGATCTCTTGTTGCTGCGGTTTCTGCGGCGCCGCCGGATGCTCTGCCGGTGCGCCTTGAGTGCGGACGGATGATTGGCCATAATCCCTCACTGTACGCTTGGAGTCATGCCGCGTCCCCCATGCTGCCGGGGCGCAAACCAAATCCTTAAGTTACAGCGGCTTGGGAAAAATGTCAAACCCGATTTTGGCGTTGACTTGGGCGGACGCGCGTCCTAAAATGAGACGAGAGATGCTAGAAAAAATCCAACGGGTGCGACCTGCCGCGCGTCATAGGAATCGGGGTCCAGCCTCCGGCCGCCGTTGTTGCACCGGCCGGCCCATCGGTTGATGAAAAGAATCCTACTTTCCGATCGAAGTCTCCAGCTTCTTTTCGGGCCGCTCGACGAAAATATCAAGTTTCTGGAGAAGCTTTTCGGCGTGGCCATCCAGGCGCGCGACTCGGCGCTGACCATCGACGGCGAGGAGGACGACGTCAATGCCCTGGAGAAGATCCTGACGGACTTCTCCGAGCTGGTGGATCGCGGGCACAGCATATCCAACGGCGACCTGCAGTCGGCCTTCCGCCAGATCGCCGAGGACGCGGCCCTGTCGCTCCATGACTTCTTCCCCAAGATGCAGCTGTTGAGTTCCGGGAAGAAGCAGGTCATGCCCAAGACCGTCAACCAGAGGCGTTACGTCGAGGCGATCCGCAAGAACGACATCGTCTTCGCCATCGGCCCGGGCGGCACCGGCAAGACGTTCCTCGCGGTGGCCATGGCGCTGACCTATCTGATGGAGAAGGCGGTCACGCGCATCATTCTCACGCGCCCGGCGGTCGAGGCCGGAGAGCGCCTGGGCTTCCTGCCGGGCGACATCGAGGAGAAGATCAATCCCTATCTCCGCCCGCTGTACGATGCGCTCTACATGCTGGTCGACGCCGACAAGATTCACCGCCACATGGAAAGCGGCGTGATCGAGATCGCACCGCTGGCTTTCATGCGGGGCCGCACCCTGCAGGACGCCTTCATTATTCTCGACGAGGCGCAGAACACCACCTCCGAACAGATGAAAATGTTCCTGACGCGCATCGGCCTGCGCTCCAAGGCGGTCATCACGGGCGACATCACCCAGATCGACCTGCCTTTCGGGCGCAGTTCGGGGCTGGTCGAAGCCAGGGACATCCTCGGCTCGGTCGAAGGATTGGCTTTCTGCTATTTCAACGAGAGCGACGTGGTACGGCACCGTCTCGTGCGCCTGATCATCAAGGCGTACCAGGAGCACGCACAGCAGGACCTTTCCTCGCAGGGCAGGGCGAATGGCAGGAAAACGGAGAATTAGGCTCGGCATACTTTTCGGAGGCAGGTCGGGAGAGCACGAAGTCTCCCTTTCATCGGCGTCCTCGGTGATCGAGGCCCTCGATCCCGCGGAATTCGACGTCACCGCCATCGGCATCACCAAGAGCGGCAACTTGGCCGGCATCGACGAAGTGCGCCGGATGCTGCCCGAGCGCGCTCTGGAGCGCGCGCGCCTCTACGATGCCATCGAGGGCCGGTCTTCCAGGATGCGCCTGACGGCGGGCGGTGACGGCCCGGCGGATTCCAACACGGGTCCCGAGATCATCTTCCCGCTGCTTCATGGACCGTACGGAGAGGACGGGACCATCCAGGGATTGCTCGAAATCGCGGGCCTGCCCTATATCGGCTGCGGCGTGCTCGCATCGGCCGTCGGCATGGACAAGGTCGTCATGAAGCGCCTCTTCCAGCAGGCGGGCCTTCCCGTTGTCCCGTACCTGGTGGCCGCCGCGCGCAACCTCGACAGGGAAATGGACGGGCTGGTGCGCGCCATCGAGAACGACCTCGGATACCCCGTCTTCTCCAAGCCCGCCAACCTGGGTTCGTCCGTCGGCGTGCGCAAGATCCACTCGCGCGAGGAACTCGAACCGGCGCTGCGCCACGCCGCGGAATTCGACCGCAAGATCGTCGTCGAGAAGGGAATCGACGCGCGCGAAATCGAGTGCGCCATTCTGGGCAACGACGAGCCGCGGGCCTCCGTGGTCGGCGAGGTGATCCCGGCGCGCGAATTCTACGATTACGAGGCAAAGTACGTGGATCCTTCCAGCAGGCTGGAAATACCCGCCCGCATCCCCCCGGCTCAGGCGGAGGAAATCCGTTCCCTGGCCGTGCGGGCATTCCAGGCGATCGACGGTTCCGGGCTGGCGCGCGTCGATTTTTTCCTGGAACGGTCCACGGGCAAGGTGTTCGTCAACGAAATCAACACGATGCCCGGCTTCACACCCATCAGCATGTACAGCAAGCTCTGGGCCGCGAGCGGAATCCCCTTCGTGGAACTGATCCGCAGGCTGATCGATCTCGGCCTCGAGCGTTACGAAGAGCGCGAGCGCAGGCGTATCTCGATGGTGTGACCGGAGCGCATCGCCTGGAGCGAAAGGAGCAGTACGCCATGGATCGGGTAATGGGTGAAGCGGAACTTCGCGAGAAACTGATGTCGACCAACGAAGAGTTCCGGCGCCTGGCGCAGGAGCATCAGTCTTACGACCGCGAGCTGGAAAAGCTGAGCACCCGCCCATACTTGAGCGAGGAGGAGAAACTGCACGAAGTCATGCTGAAAAAGAAGAAACTCATGCTCAAGGACCGCATGTATTCCATGGTGCTGCAATACCGCAAGCAGATGGAGGCCGGGTCCTGACCGACCGCCGGCCGCGTCGGGACCGCCGGTCGGAATGCCGGGGCAGCGGTACGGCCGCAGGACGAGATGGTCAAAGACGGGTTCCGATTCGTGCTGCCGGCAGTCGCGCTCGCCCTGGCATGCGCACTGGCGGGATGGTGGGTTGCGGCGAGCGCCTTCCTGGCGGCCGCGGCGCTGATCGGCTGTTTCTTCCGCAATCCCAGGCGCACCATACCGCCGGGGGACAAGCTGATCCTGTCGCCCGCCGACGGGAAGGTGATGTGCGCCGGCCCGGCTCCCGGGGCTGAGGGGCAACAGCTGGTCAGCATCTTCATGGGGCTGCTCGACGTCCACGTCAACCGCGCGCCCGTCGAGGGAGTACTGGAGAGCCTCGAATACCGGCGCGGCCGTTATCGCGCGGCTTTTCGCAACGAGGCATCCGGCGTCAACGCGCAAAACATCTTGACAATCCGCGGGCGCGAGTCCAAGTTGGTGGTCAAGCAGATCGCGGGCGTCCTGGCGCGGCGCGTGGTGTGCTGGAAATCGCCCGGCCAGGCCTTGCAGAGAGGAGAGGTGATCGGGTTGATCCGCTTCGGTTCCCGCGTGGACGTGCTCGTGCCGGAAAACGTCCGGCTGTGCGTGCGCCCGGGAGAGCGCGTGCGCGGGGGCGTCTCCGTTCTGGGGGAATACCCGTGAAAATCCCCCTTCGTCTGGAAGAGCCGAGCCTGGCGGAGCCGCGGCGGCGCCTGAGCCGCGGCATTTTCATACTGCCCAGCATCTTCACGGTGGGCAACATCTTTCTCGGCTACTACGCGATCATCGCCGCCATGCGCGGCGATTACGATCACGCGGCCCGCGCCATCGGCGTCGCCATAATCCTGGACATCCTCGACGGGAGGATCGCGCGCCTCACCAACACGGCCACGGGCTTCGGGCTGCAGCTGGATTCCCTGGCCGACCTGGTGTCGTTCGGCGTCGCACCGTCCATCCTGGCCCTGGTCTGGGGGCTCGGGCCCATCAATCACCGCCTGGGCTGGATCGCCGCCTTCACCTTCACCATCTGCGGCGCCATCCGGCTGGCGCGCTTCAATATCCAGGCGGGCAGCCTCAAGCACTTCGTGGGAATGCCGATCCCGGCCGCCGGCGGCACGATCGCCGCCATCGTGCATTTTTTCGGCGAGCCGGTGACGAATCCGTTCTATTCCTTCGTGATGACGGGAACGGTCTTCCTGCTGGCGCTGCTCATGGTGAGCACGGTGCGTTACGACAGCCTCAAGCAATTGACCCTCGAAAGGAAGTCGCATCTCACGATCCTGGTGATGGCGCTGCTGGTGGCGCTGATCTACAACTACTCCCGCTGGACCCTGCTCATCCTGGCTCTCGCCTACGGCCTGTCGGGCCCGGCGCATCGCCTCTGGACCCTTCTGCGCCGGAGAAAACAGGGCGCCGCGCTGCATCTTTCGGAGACGGCCGAGGAACATTGAGTCATGCCGGCCGGACGGAGAAGTCTGCCGCTCTCGCCGTTTTTCAGCAGGGCCGGCCTGCCGGCCCTGCTGCTGCTCGCAGGCTGCGCGGGGCTGCACGTCGACTCGCGGCCGCCGCGCATCCGGCCCTCCGAGGTCGCGCAACACGGGCTGCACCTGCGGGCGGCAGCACTGCGCGATCGCGAGCTCAACTGGGAGATCTTCGACGAAGACCTGCCGGCCCTGGGAATCACCGCCGTCTGGGTGGAGCTGGAAAACCGCCGCAACGCCCCGGCCGACCTGCGCCGATGCGAATGGCGCCTGCGCGTCGCGGGCCGGGAGCGGCGCGCCCTGAGCGCCCGCGAAGTGATGGGCGCATACTATAAAGGCCGGCGCATCCGCATGTATTCGGCGAAAGGGGACGCCGACGCCCGCGCCCGCCTGGAACCGCTCATCCTGGAGCGCACGGTGCTCGCTCCCGGGGCGCGCCTCTCGGGCTATCTCTTTTTCAGGATCGCAGGAAGGGCGGGCGCGGGCCCGGCGTTCCTGCGGGGGCGCAATGTGCGGCTCGATGCGCGCACCGGCGTAGACCTCGAACTCCCGCTGGCATATGCCAATCCATGAAGCGGAAGCCGTAATCCTCCGTCACTACGTCCTGTCCGAAGCGGACCGCATCGTCGTCTGCCTCACGCGGGAAACCGGGCTGCTGCGGGCGGCGGCGCGCGGCGTGCGCAAACCGAAGAGCCGCATGGGCGCCTGCCTCCAGCCGCTGAACCATGTGCGCCTCCGGTATTTCATGAAAGAAGGGGGCGAACTCGGCCGCGTGTGCGGCTGCGAAACCGTCCATTCCTATCTGGGGAAAAGCCCTTCACTCGAGCAGGTCTACGCTTTCACCTACATGGCCGAGCTCGCCCAGGAGTTCTCGCAGGAAAACAACCCGAGCCCGGCGGCCTTCCGCCTCCTGACGGCCTGCCTGAAGACGGGCGAGGATGCGGGCGTGACGAGCGCCTTGCTGCGCTACTTCGAACTTTGGCTCCTGCGCCTGAACGGCCTGCTGCCGCATTATGGATCTTGCTCGGGTTGCGGCAAGTATGTTAAAGAAAGGTCTTTTTACATGTGGCCGGAAGCCGGGCAGGTGCGCTGCCCGGATTGCGCACGCGGGCAGGGCCTGTATTTGAGCGCCGAGGCGGCGGGGTTGCTGCGGCGCATGCTCGAGTTGCCGCCGGAACGGTTCGCCGCGCTTCCGTTTGCCGGCCGGCCGGCCGCCGAGATCGGGCGCATGAGCGAAAAGCTGCTCGATCTGCACCTGGAGAAGAAGATACAATCGCGCGATGCCTTGCGGCAGGTGTTGCGGGAAACCTGACGGCTCATGGTTGCCGGAAACTTTCAGCAGATCATTCTGGGGCTGCACCGGTTCTGGGACAGGCAGGGCTGCGTGGTGCAGCAGCCTTACGACGTCGAAGTGGGCGCCGGCACCATGGCGCCCGAGACCTTCCTGCGGGTGCTGGGACCGGAGCCGTATCGCGTCGCCTATGTCATGCCCTCGCGCCGCCCCACCGACGGGCGTTACGGCGACAACCCGAACCGGGTGCAGAAGCATTACCAGTTCCAGGTCATCCTCAAGCCCCCTCCGGCCGACGTGCAGGACCTGTATCTGCGCAGCCTGCGCGCGCTCGGCATCGACCTCGCGCGCCACGACCTGCGCTTCGAGGAGGACAACTGGGAAGCGCCGACGCTCGGCGCGTGGGGCATCGGCTGGCAGGTGATGCTCGACGGGCTGGAAATCACCCAGTTCACCTACTTCCAGCAGGCCGGCGGGCTCGACCTCGACCCGGTGAGCGCCGAGCTCACCTACGGCCTGGAACGTATCGGCACTTTCATCGCGCGCGTCGGGAGCGTCTACGAGCTCGCATGGAACGATACCCTGACCTACGGCGATATCCGCCACCGGGAAGAGGTCGAGTTCTCGCGCTACAATTTTGAGAGCGCCGACCTGCGCATGCTGTTCCAGCTCTTTAGCCTGTACGAAGGGGAATGCGACCGCCTGCTCGGCCTCGACCTCATCCTGCCGGCTTTCGACTACTGCCTCAAGTGCTCCCATATCTTCAATCTCCTCGATGCCCGCGGCGCCATCAGCGTCACCGAGCGCGTCAGCCTCATCGGGCGCGTGCGCAGGCTGGCCTGCGAGACGGCGCGCCGATACGTGGCCGCCCGCGAAGCCCAGGGCTTTCCCCTGCTGCAAAAGGCGCACCGCCCGTCCGGATCCCCATGAACGAAACCGCCTTGCTCTGCGAAATCGGCACGGAAGAAATGCCGGCCTGGGTGCTGGACGACGCCGCGCGCCAGTTCGCGCGCGCGCTCGAGTCCGCCCTGGCGGCCGAGCGCCTCGCCGCACGCCTGGATGCGGTCTGGTACACGCCGCGCCGGCTGGCCGTGCTTCTTGCCGGCCTCCCCGGGCGCCAGCAGGAACTGATCGAGACCACCGTCGGGCCGCCGGCGCGCGTTGCCTTCGACGAGGCCGGCCGGCCCACGCAGGCGGCGCTCGCGTTCGCGAAAAAGCACGGCGTGGATCCGTCGCGCCTGCGCTCGGTTCCCACCCCCAAGGGTGATTACCTGGCCTTCGAGCGGCGGGTGCCGGGCGAGAAGACCGAGAAGATCCTGCAACGCCTCTTGCCCGACGTGATCGCCCGCATCCAATTCCCCAAGACCATGTACTGGACGCCCGACAAATTCCGTTTCGCCCGGCCGATCCGCTGGATCGTGGCGCTTTACGGCAGCCGGGTCGTCCGCTTCGAAATCGCCGGCGTGCGCTCGTCGCGCCGCAGTTGCGGCCACCGCTTCCTGGGGAAGCCGCGCGTCCGGATCGCCGCGCCCGAGTCCTTCCGGGACCTGCTGGCGCAAAGCGGCGTCATCGTCGATCCGGAAGAGCGCAAGACGCGCATAGTCGAGGGACTGGCACGGGCGGCATCCGGCGCCGGCGGCCGGCTGCTCGAAGACGCGGCCCTGGTCGACACCGTCGTCAACCTGAACGAATGCCCGTCGGTGATCCGCGGATCCTTCGCCGAGCGCTTCCTCGCCCTGCCCGAGGAGATTCTCGTGACCGTGATGCGCGAGCACCAGAAATACTTTGCCGTGCTCGACGGGCAGGGAAGACTGCTGCCGCATTTCCTGGCGGTCATCAACATGCCGTCGGACCCCGACGGCGACATCCGGGCGGGCCACGAGCGCGTCCTGCACGCGCGGCTTGCGGATGCGGAGTTTTTCTGGAACGTGGACCGCAAGCGGCCCCTGCTCGAAAGGGAGGCTCAGCTCAAGAACGTCCTGTACCAGGAAAAACTCGGCACGTATTACGACAAGACGCAGAGGGTGCTCGCCCTGCTGCCGCGCATGGCCGAGGCCTGCGGCCTGGCCGACCGCCTTGCGGATCTGCAGACGGCGGCCCGCCTGATGAAGTGCGACCTCGTAACCGAGATGGTCAAGGAGTTCGCCGACCTCCAGGGTGTGGTCGGAGGACTCTACGCGCGCGCCGAAGGCTACCCGGAGGAAATCTGGCGCGCGGTCTACGAGCAGTACCGGCCCGCTGCGACCAACTCCCCTTCGCCCGCGACGGCCTGCGGCGCCGTACTGTCTTTGACCGACAGGCTGGACACGGTGTGCGGCTGCTTTTCCATCGGCCTCGTCCCTTCGGGTTCCAAGGATCCGTTCGCATTGCGCCGCCAGGGAAACGCCATCCTGAAGATCATCCTGGACCACCGGTTCAAGGTCTCGCTGGCTCGCTCGATCGGCTGGAGTCTAGAGATTCTCGGCGTGAAAAATGCTGAATTGATCGAGGAAATCGCAAAATTCCTCGAGGCGCGTCTCAGGTTTCTCCTGAGCGAGCAGGGGTATGCCGCGGACTGCATCAATGCGGCCTTTGCCGCGGGGTGCGACGATCCCCTGGATGCGCTGGAGCGCGTGCGCGCTTTGCAGGGGATCCGCCCGCAGGCGGATTTCATTGCCCTGGCTTCGAGCTTCAAGAGAATCTCCAATATCCTGGCGCGCGCGGGCGCGGCCGGCGGGAACCCGGATTCCTCGCTCATGCAGGAGCCGGCAGAGCTGGCGCTCTGGCGGCTATACATGGAGCTCGAGCCGGTCGTGACGGCTGCCCGGGAAAGCCGGGCATACGACCGGGCGCTGCGCGCGCTGGCCGGGATGCGCGCGGCCGTGGATCGGTTCTTCGACGAGGTCCTCGTCATGGCGGAGGATCCGGCGGTGCGCACGAACCGGCTGGCTCTGCTCGAGAGGCTGGCGAGCCTTTTCCTCGGGATCGCCGACATTTCCCAGATATTGCCCGAGCAAGCCGCGTGATGCTGTCAGGGTGCGGGCGGCGGCGCCTGCCTGACGCAGGCAGGCGCCGCGCGACGCGCTATGCGGTGTGCGAGATCGCGTCCTGCTCCGATCCCAGGGCCGCCTGGGCAGCAGCCAGCCTGGCGATCGGCACGCGATACGGGGAACAGGAGACGTAGTTCAGGTTCACGGAGTGGCAGAACTTGACCGAGGCGGGCTCGCCGCCGTGCTCGCCGCAGATCCCCACCTTGAGATCGGGCCTGGTGGCCCGGCCCCTTTCGGTGGCCATCCTGACGAGCTGCCCGACCCCCTCGGCATCGAGCACCTGGAAGGGATCGTGCGGGAAGATGCGGTGTTCGATGTAGTAGGGGAGGAACTTGCCTGAGTCGTCGCGCGAGATGCCGTAAACCGTCTGCGTCAGGTCGTTGGTGCCGAAGGAGAAGAATTCGGCCACCTCCGCGATCTTGTCCGCGGTCAAGGCCGCGCGCGGCAGTTCGATCATGGTGCCGACCAGGTAAGGTATTTCCTGTTTCGTCCTCGCGGCGACTTCGGCGGCGACCTTGCGTACCGCCTCGGCTTGGAGCCTGAGCTCGTTGACCTCGGCGACCAGCGGAATCATGATTTCCGGCAGGACCTTGACGCCGCGCTTCTGGACGTTGGCCGCGGCCTCGAAGATGGCGCGCGCCTGCATTTCCGTGATCTCGGGGTATACGACGCCCAGCCGGCAGCCGCGATGTCCCAGCATGGGGTTGGCTTCGTGCAGCGACTGGACGCGCTCCCACAAGCTTCGCGGGTTGACCTTGAGCTTGCGCGCCAGCTTGCGCGTTTCCTCTTCCGTGTGCGGCAGGAACTCGTGCAGCGGCGGGTCGAGCGTGCGGATCGTCACCGGCAGCCCGTCCATCGCGGTGAAGATGCCCTCGAAATCCTTGCGCTGCAGCTTCAGCAGCTCGTTCAGGCCGCCCAGGTAGAGCTTCTTCGGTTCCCGGATCTCCTGGCGCAGCTTCTTGCGCGCGGCAGCCAGCTCGGCGCGGCGCTTGGATGAGCCGGCGCGCTTGAGCTCGGCTTCGACAGTCGCGAGTTCCTTTTCGATCCGCTTGTAATCCAGCGATCCCAGGATCATCTGGCGCATGTGGTCGATGCGGTTCCCTTCGAAGAACATGTGCTCGGTGCGGCACAGGCCGATCCCCTCGGCTCCGAAATTGCGCGCCACGCGCGCGTCGGCCGGGGTATCGGCGTTGGTGCGCACGCGCAGCCGCCGGTACTTGTCGGCCCATTCCATGAGCTGGTAGAAGTCGCCGCTCAGTTCCGGATCCACGAGCGGGGCCTGCCCGAGAATGACGCGGCCGGTCGTGCCGTCGACGGTGATCCAGTCGCCGCGGCGCACGCGCACGCCGTTGACGGTGAATTCATTCTTGGCGTAATTGATGGCGATGGCTCCGGCGCCCACGATGCAGGGTTTGCCCCAGCCGCGCGCCACCACGGCGGCGTGGCTCGTGGGGCCGCCCGTCGAGGTCAGGATCGCCTGCGCGGCATCCATTCCGCGCACGTCCTCGGGCGACGTCTCGCGCCGCACCAGGATCACCTTCTCGCCCTTCGCCTTCCACTCCTCGGCCTCCTTGGGCGTGAAGACGACCCGTCCCGATGCCGCGCCCGGACTGGCATTGATGCCGGTGGTCAGCACGTCGAGCTTGGCCTTCGGGTCCACCATCTTGTGCAGCAGCTGGTCCAGGTCGCCGGGGGGAATCCGCAGAACGGCGGTCTTTTCGTCGATCAGGCCCTCGCGCACCATGTCGACGGCGATCTTGACGGCGGCCTGGCCGGTGCGCTTGCCGCTGCGGGTTTGCAGCATCCAGAGCTTGCCGCGTTCGACGGTGAATTCGAGGTCCTGGACGTCGCGATAGTGCCGCTCGAGCTTCTCGGCGACCTCGGCGAATTGCGCATAGATCTCGGGCATGTCGTGCTTGAGTTCTTCGATGTGCTTGGGCGTGCGGATGCCTGCCACCACATCCTCGCCCTGGGCATTGGTCAGGTAATCGCCGAAGAGCACCTTCTCGCCGGTGGCGGGATCGCGCGTGAAGGCCACGCCGGTTCCCGAGTCGGGTCCCATGTTGCCGAACACCATCGTGACCACGTTCACCGCCGTGCCCAGGTTGTCGGGGATCCGCTCGCGCCTGCGATAGGCGATGGCGCGATCGCCGTTCCATGAGCGGAACACCGCCTTGACGGCTTCCTCGAGCTGGCGATAGGGATCCGACGGGAAATCCGCTCCCGTCTGGCGGCGGACGATCTGCTTGAATTCCTCGCAAATCCGGCGGAGTTCCTCGGCCCCCAGGTCGGTGTCCAGCTTGGCGCGGGCTTTCTTCTTGGCGGCCTCGAAGGCGTGATCGAAAAGCGCGCCGTCGACGCCGAGCACGATCTTGCCGAACATCTGTATGAAGCGCCGGTAGGCGTCGTAGGCGAAACGCTCGTTGCCGGTGAGCTCGGCCAGCCCGCGCACGGTTTCGTCGTTAAGCCCGAGATTCAAAACGGTGTCCATCATGCCGGGCATGGAAAACTTGGCGCCCGAGCGCACGGACACCAGCAGGGGATTGGCCGGATCGCCGAACTTCTTGCCCGTGGCGCGCTCGACTTCCCGCAAGGCCTCGAGGACCTGCTCCCACATACCTTCGGGGAAGGCGGCCCCGGACTCGTAGTAGGCGTTGCAGGCTTCAGTGGTTATGGTGAAGCCCGGCGGCACGGGGAGCCCGGCATTGGTCATCTCGGCCAGGCCCGCTCCCTTGCCTCCGAGCAGGTCCTTCATGGCTCCGTTGCCGTCCGCTTTCCCGTCGATGAATCTGTAAACGTATTTTTTCATTGCGATGATCTCCTCGACCCGATGCAGATTATGGACTGCCGTCCCGGTGTTTGCCGCGCACAAAGACGGCGACCTTGCCGCTTTCCGACCGCTTGACCTTGCCGGTGCGGGCAAAGCGGCAATGACGAGTGCCGGAAGCGCAAATAAAGAGTAATCGAATACTGGAAATGGACCCCTATTGTCAAGACAACCTTGGCGTCATCGGCGATTCGCAGGTCCGCCGCGCCGCGGCGGACCTACCCGCCTTCGCCGTCCGCAATTCGGCAACCGGCAGGGCTTCGAAATCGGGCGGAAACAGCCTGGAGCCGCCCGGCAGGTGTTGGCAGCCCCGCCGGCCGGCTCCAGGGTTGAGAGTCAGCTTCTCGAATAGCCTACGGCTTCTTATCGTCTGTTTTTTCCGCGCCTGCAGTGGATTGTTGCGCGGCTGCGGCCGGCGCTCCTCCCGTGAGCCGTCTTTCCAGCTCGCGCACGCGCTTCACCAGATCGGGCAATTGGGCGAAGATCGCTACGGCACGCCGCCATACGGCGTTGTCGACGGCGGGACTCCCGGATATGACGGCCCCGGCGGGCACGTCGTGCGGCACGCCGCTCTGGGCCGTGACGACGGCGCCGTCGCCCACAGTCAGGTGGCCGGCAAAGCCCACCTGACCTCCCGCCTGGACGTTTCTGCCGATGCGCGTCGAACCCGCCAATCCGGTCTGTGCCGCAAGCACGGAGTTTTCTCCGACATCGCAGCCGTGGCCCACCTGCACCAGATTGTCGATCTTGGCGCCGCGCCGGATCCTGGTATCTCCCACCGCCGCCCGGTCGATCGCCGCGCAGGCGCCGATCTCGACGTCGTCCTCGAGGATCACCGCCCCGGTCTGCTGGATCTTGTAATAGGTGCCGTCCCCCTTGGGCGCAAAGCCGAATCCGTCGCTGCCCACGACGCTTCCGTTCTGCACGACGACGCGGTCGCCCAGCCGGCAGTTCTCCCGGATGGTCACATGCGAATGCAGGACGACATCGTCGCCCACGACGACTCCGGGATACAAGACCGTGTGCGGATGGATCACGGCGTTGCGCCCGATGACGCATCCGCGCCCGATGACCGCGTAGGCACCCACGCTCGCGTTTTCCCCCAGCTTCACATCCTCGGCGATGACCGCCGTCGGATGCACGCCCGGTTCGGGCGCAAGCGGCCGGTGAAAAAGCTCGAGCGCACGCGCAAAGGCCAGGTAGGGGTTGTCGGTCCGCAGGCTGGGCGTCGCGGTCTCGGGTATGTCGTATCCCAGTATGATCGCCGAGGCGCGCGTGGTTTTTATGAATCGGACGTATTTGCGGTTGGAAACGAAGGTCAGATCCCCCGGAACCGCCTCCTCGATCCCGGCAACCCTGCAGATCTCGATGTCCGGGTCGCCGCGCAGTTCACACCCCAGTTTTTCCGCAATTTCTCCGAGTCTCATAGACGGCCGAGATCACCCGCGCGGATCGCGGCGGTTGCGGGCCGCCGGAATCGGCCGGGATTGAAAATCAAGCAGGTCAATATTTTGCCGCATTGCGCCGCTATGGTAGTATAGGCCGCCTACCCAGTCAAGGCGACCCTGCAAGACGATGCCTGCTGACGAAATGCCGATCGGCCGGGGACAGGATGCACGCGCGACCGTCGCGGGAGCGGCGGGAGCCGTCAGTGTAGCGACCACGATCAGCCGCATTATGGGCGTCGTGCGCGAGATGGTCATGGCCAGATACTTCGGCGCGGGCTTTTACACGGACGCCTTCAATGTCGCCTACCGCGTGCCCAATCTGCTGCGCGACCTGTTCGCCGAGGGGGCCCTGAGCTCGGCTTTCGTCCCCACCTTCATCCGGCACATGACGCTCGAGGGGACGGCGCGCGCCTGGCTGCTGGCCAACCTGGTGATCAACGGGCTGGCCGTCGTGCTGGGAGGCGTGACCCTGTTGTTTTTCTTCGGCGCGCGCTGGTTCGTCTATCTGCTCGCGGCCGGCTTTGCCGGCATCCCGGACAAGTTCGACCTGACGGTGCAGATGACGCGCATCATGTCTCCTTTTCTCCTCTTCGTGGCTCTGGCCGCCGTTTTCATGGGGATGCTCAACGCGCGCGGCTCGTTCTTTATCCCCGCCGTGGCGCCGGCGGCCTTCAACGCCTGCTGCATCCTGAGCGCCGTGCTGCTGTCCGGCCCCATGGAAAGATGGGGGATGCAGCCGATCGTTTCCATGGCCGTGGGCGCCCTTGCCGGGGGAGCGTGCCAGCTGCTGGTCCAGGTTCCTTCGGCGCGCGCCGCCGGTTTCCGCTATCGTGCGGTGCTGGACTTCCGCGACCCGGGCGTGCGCCACATCGTCGGTCTCATGCTGCCGGCCGTCATCGGATTGTCCGCCACCCAGATCAACATCATGGTGGACAGCCAGCTGGCTTCGCGCTTCGGCGACGGGCCGGTTTCCTGGCTCAACTACGCGTTCCGCCTGATGCAGCTGCCCATCGGCGTTTTCGGCATGGCCATCGCCACGGCCACCCTGGCCGAAGTGTCGCGCCACGCGGCCCGCAACGATATGGGCCGGCTGCGCAGCACGATCGCCTCCAGCCTGCGCCTGGCTGCCTGCCTGACGTTTCCCTCGGCGGTGGGATTGATCGTCTGCCGCCGGGAAATCGTGCGCCTGCTTTACGAGCGCGGCCGCTTCCTGCCGGGCGATACGGAGCAAACCAGCCGGGTGCTCCTGATGTACGCGCTGGCCCTTTTCGCTTACTCGGCCGTCAAGATCGTGGTGCCGGCTTTCTACGCGCTGAACGACACTCGAACCCCGGTGCGCGCCAGCATGATTACCGTTTCGGTCAAGATCGCCGCGAATCTGGTGCTGATCGTGCCCATGGGCTACCTCGGCCTGGCGCTGTCGACCGCCGTGGCGTCCTGGCTGAACTTCGGCATGCTCCTGCGGCAACTGCTGCGGCGCACGGGCGGCGGCTGGCGCCGGGCCGAATATCTCGTGTATCTGCGCATCGCGCTCGCCTCGATTGCGATGGGCGCGGTGGCCTACGGCGTGCTGCACCTGGCTCGGGGACTGTTCGGCAGCTCGGGCTTCTGGGCCCAGGCGGCGAACCTTGCCCTGGCCATCGGGGCGAGCATCGCCGCGATCCCCTGGCTTCTGCGCCTCCTCGGCGTGGAGGATGTGCGCGCGCTTACGGAACTGCTGGTGCGGAGGTTTGCAGCCAGGCCATGAGCCGGGACTGGATCGGGGAATTCGTCGATTACCTGCGGGTCGAGAAGGGCCTGGCGGCGAATTCCATCGCCGCTTACGCGCGCGACCTGGGAAAGCTCGCCGGCTGGTCGCGGCAAAGGGGCCGCGCGCTCGAATCGCTCGGGCAGGAGGACCTGGCGTCGTGGGTGCAGGCGCTGCGCCAGGGCGGGCTGACGCCGCGCTCGGTTTCCCGCGCCGTGGCCGCGGCGCGCGCGTTTTATCGCTTCCTTCTGCTGGATCGCGTGATCGCGGCCGACCCGACGGAACACCTGGAGTCGCCCCGCAGCTTCCGCCCGCTGCCGCGCTTTCTGAACCGGAGGGAAGTGGAGCGCCTGCTCGAGGCGCCCGACACGGCGAGCGCGCTCGGCATTCGCGACCGCACCATGCTCGAAGTCATGTACGCCACCGGGCTGCGCGTCAGCGAGCTCGTGCGGCTGACCCTGGCACAGCTCAATCTGCGCCTGGGGATCGTGACCTGCATGGGGAAGGGAAGCAAGGAGCGGATCGTGCCGGTGGGCGATGTCGCCAGATCGTGGGCCGCGAAATATATCGAGGAAGCGCGGCCCGCCCTGCTGGGGAGAAGGCAGAGCAACTACCTGTTCGTGACCCGCCGCGGCGCCTGCATGACCCGCCAGGGCTTCTGGAAGCTCATCCGGGCCTACGGCCGGCGCGCAGGCATCACCCGGAACCTGACGCCCCATATGCTGCGCCATTCGTTCGCCACCCACCTGCTCGAAAGCGGCGCCGACCTTCGTTCCGTCCAGGTGATGCTCGGGCACTCGGACATCTCCACGACGCAGATTTACACGCACGTCACGCGCGAACGCCTGCGCGAGATCTACCGCAAGTTCCATCCGCGCGCCTGAGCGCGCCCTCCCGGTGCGGGGAAACCGGGCGGCGAATGGGAAGCGCGGGCGCGCGCGCAAGCCCGCCGGCCGAGATTGACTGCCGCAAGGGCCTGTGTTACAAGTCTGTCGCTTTTTTCGCGGCGCGCGCCTGCCGGGCGCGCCGGAAGCGGAGGATCCCGATGGAATGCGACGTCAAGGACCCGGGCCTGGCAGCGAAGGGAAAAGATCGCGTGGAATGGGCCCAGCAGTTCATGCCCGTACTGCAGCTGATTCGCGAGCGCTTTCAGAGAGAGAAGCCACTCGAGGGCATCCGCATTTCGGCGTGCCTGCACGTCACGACCGAAACCGCCAACCTGGCGCTGGCGCTGCGCGACGCGGGAGCGCAGGCGCGCATCTGCGCCTCCAACCCGCTCAGTACCCAGGACGACGTGGCCGCCGCCCTGGCGCATGAATACGGCATATCGGTCTTCGCCATCAAGGGCGAGGACAACGCCACCTACTACCGCCACATCCGCTCCGCGCTCGCCCACCGCCCGCAGATCACCATGGACGACGGCGCCGATCTGGTCACCACGATCCTGACGGAACGCGAGGACCTGATCGCGGACGTGATCGGCGGAACGGAGGAAACGACGACCGGAGTCATCCGGCTGCGCAGCATGGCGCGCAGCGGTGTGCTGAAATTCCCGGTCATATCGGTCAACGACGCCGACACGAAACATCTCTTCGACAACCGCTACGGCACCGGCCAGTCGACCGTGGACGGCATCATCCGGGCCACCAACGTGCTCATGGCCGGCATGCGCGTCGTCGTCTGCGGCTACGGCTGGTGCGGCCGCGGCGTGGCCATGCGTGCCAAGGGCATGGGCGCCGACGTGATCATCACCGAGGTCAACCCCGTGCGCGCGCTCGAGGCGGTCATGGACGGCTACCGCGTCCTGCCCATGTCGGAAGCCGCCAGGACGGGAAGACTCTTCATCACCGTGACCGGCAACAAGAGCATCCTGCGCAAGGAGCATTTCGAGGTCATGCCCGACGGCGCCATCATGGCCAACGCCGGACATTTCAACGTGGAGATCGACATCCCGGCGCTCGAATCCATCAGCCGCTCGCGCCGCCACGTGCGCGATTTTGTCGAGGAGTTCCGCCTCGCCGACGGCAGGCGCCTCTACCTGCTGGGCGAAGGCCGCCTGATCAACCTGGCCAGCGCCGAGGGACACCCCGCCTCGGTCATGGACATGTCCTTCGCCAATCAGGCACTGTCGGTCGAGTACCTGGCCCGCAATCGCGGGCGCCTGCGCAACGAGGTCTATCCCGTTCCGGCCGACATCGACCGCGAGGTCGCAAGCCTGAAGCTCAAGGCCATGGGAACGGAAATCGACGTTCTCAGCGAAGAACAGAAAAACTATCTCGCCGGCTGGGCTGAAGGGACATAGGAGCGACAGCCCCGAAACGCCCCGACCCCGCCCGGCGGCGCCTGCTCAGGTGCGCAGATTCAGAAGCAGAAGCAGCCCCGTGGCCCCGAACAGGACATCGGGAGCCCAGGCCGCCAGCGCCGGCGCCAGGAGCCCGTACGAACCCATCTGCTCGAAGACCCCGAAGACCCCCCAGAAGATGATGGCGATTACCACGCTGGCCCCGATACCGAAAAAGGCCCCGCGCCGCCCCATGAAGAAGGAAAAGGGAACTCCCAGCAGTGACATCACCAGCGCGCTCAAGGGGAAGGATGCCTTCTTGTGAAGCTCGACCTTCAATTCCGTAGCGTTGTAGCCGGATTTGCTCAAATACTCAATGTATTCCTTTAACTGCAGGTATGTCAGCTTCGACGACTCTTTGGGCTCGAAGATGTCTTTCTTGAAATAGGAGGCTCGTTCGGGAAAGTCGAAGCGCGCCTGCAGGATGCGCTCGAAGCCGGGTCGTCCCGGGCGGAAGTCGTGAATCCAGCCGTCCTCGAGGATCCACCGGCCCGCGCGATCGACCGTGGCTCTTGCCGCGCGGATCTTGCGCAGGATCTGCAGCTCCTCGAGGTCGACCTCGTAGATGTTGAGCTTTACGAAGACGTCCTGCGCCGAGTCGAAATAGTCGTAATTGAAGATGCGGCCGTCTTCCCCGATGATCCATTTGCGCTGCGGGCGCAGCGTCCGTGCGGGCCTGCCCTTGATCATGTTCCTCAGGCTGTCCTGGCGCATGTTGGCATAGGGAAGCACGTAGTCCTGCAGCAGGTAGAGCCCGGCGCACACCACGGCGGAGAGCACGATCACCGGCAGCGAGACCCGGTACAGGCTCCAGCCGCCGGCCTTGATGGCCGTGATCTCCGAGGCTTTTTCCATGATACCGAAATGGATCAGGGTTGCCAGCAAAACGGCCATGGGCACGACGAAAAGCAGGATCTGGGGCGTCAGCGAAAAGAAATAATCGGCGACCACCACGGGCGGGATGCGATTGCGCACGATGTCGTCGAGAAGCTCGAACAGGGTCAGGGCGACGAACAGGGTCGCGCAGGCGACCGCCGACCATGCGAAGTAGACGAGGAAACCGCGCGCGACGTAGAAATCGAGAATCTTGGGCAGGCAGCGGCGTGCCGCCCGGCTGCCGCCCCCGATGACGCCCAAATCCAGGCAGGCACGCACCCGGCGCAACGCGGCGGCCGGCTTGGCGGCTGCCGGGGCGCTCTCCTTCGCCTTCCGATTCTTCCAGTCGTACAGCCCATGCCGGAAACGCCGTCCTCTTTCGCCGGAGAGCATGAGAACGCCGCCGAGCATTGCGAGGACGATGTTTCCGCCCCAGGGTCCGAGCCACGGCGGGATGGTGCCGACCGATGCCAGGTTGCTGCCGCTCCAGAGCATGGAATAATAAAGCAAAACCAGGAGCAGACTCAGCACGAAGCCGGCCGAGCGCCCCGTCCGTTTCGTGCTCGCGCCGAGCGGCAGCGCCAGAAGCGCGAAAGCGAAGGCCGAACAGGGCAGTGCGATCCTGCGGTGGAGCTCGATCAGCTCGGCGCGCCGCTGCTCGGGTGTGGTTCCGGGCGCGCCGCGCCAGAGATCGCCGGTGGTCGTTTCGAACGGCCTCTTGGGCCCGCGCGACCGCTCCCGGCCCGCCTGCGACCGCTCGCCGAGGTCGAGCGGGATCGGGATGTCGATCGATACGAAGCGGCTGACATTGTCGCGCGTCTCGTCGAGCGGATCGACCTGATAGATCCTGCCGTCGACCAGGTGCAGCTGCAGCATGGTGCCTGAAGGATCGCCGACCCAGGATCCTTCGCGCGCCAGGATGATCCGGTTGGGATTTCTCGGATCGGAGTTGTCGGCCACAAACACGCGCGACCAGAAGCGGCGGCCGACCGACAGGTCGTCCAGGTAGAAGACGATGTTGGGGAAATCCTCGTTGAAGACGCGCGGCTGGACCTGCGACGTCAGCTGCCGCAAGTTGATGCGGTGCTTCAACTCCTCGAGGATATCGTTGGTTCGCGGCAGCACATAGAGCGAAAAAGCGCCCGTGGCCAGGGCCACGAGCGTTCCCAGCGCCAGGAGCCCGCGCAGCAGTCTGCGCAAAGGTATGCCGCACGAAAGCAGGGCCGTGATCTGGCTTTCGCCCGACAGTCCGCTCAGGCCGATGAGGCACCCGATCAAAAAGGAAAGCGGCAGCGAAAAGACCAGGATTCCCGGGACGATCGCGCCCGCGATTCCGGCGACCACCCCGAATGAAGCATTGCGGCTGATGAAAAGCTCCGACAGGCGCCCGAGCTCGCGCACGAAAACGACGAAAGTGAGCACGGTCAGCGCGATCACGAAGGGCGGGATGACGGCGCCCAGGACGAGCTTGTCGGTGCGTTTCATGCCGGCCGGAAGACTAGCACACGGTGCGCGGGTGCGCCAAGGGGCTGGCCGTTATTGAAGCCGCCCCACGGGAAAGCGCCGATGCACGCACAACTTCTGATAAGATATCTTATGTCAACTAACCGGTTCGGGAGCAACAACGCGATGGATGGGACAACCTCAATCAATACAATGGATTAAGCTTGGACCTCTCGGCCGGTGGGCTTTTCCCTGCCTGTGCCTTCCCTGGACCGCGCGGCGCCCTGCGGCGTCACATCTTGTATTTGCCCAGATCGTCCGGGCTGAGGCTTTCCAGCCACTGGCGGATCGCTTCCGGAGTGCTGCGGTCGGCGCCGGACGAGGCGCTGATGGTGCTCGATTTGGCGATCACCTCGTCGGTCACGTAAATGGGCGAATCGGTTCGGAGAGCTATGGCGATGGCATCCGACGGGCGCGAGTCGACGGCGATCATCTTGCCGCCGGCGTTCAGGAAGATGAGCGCATAAAAGGTATTGTCCTTGAGCTCGGTGACCACGACCTTGACCACCTGCGCATTCAGATGGGTGAGCAGCCCCTTGATGAGGTCGTGCGTCATCGGCCGCGGCGTATCGACCTTCTCGATCTGCAGCGCGATGGCGTTCGCCTCGAAAATACCGACCCAGATCGGCAGCAGAGTCTCGCTGTTGGCGTCCTGGAGAACGACGATGGGCGAGTTGGTCAAAGGATCCATCATCAGGCCTTTGATCTTGAATTCGATCTCTTTCATGCTTCCTCCGTTGGCGCCCGTTTCCAAACGCCCTTCAGACTGTTGGGGGTGTATCCGGTAATCTCGACCGGAACGATCTTCCCCATCAGATGGTCCGGCCCGTCGAAGTTCACGATCTTGTTGTTGCCGGCGCGGCCGGCCAGACTGAAATTCGTGCGCGCCTTTTCCTCGACAAGGACCTCCAGCGTTTTTCCCACACAGGCAGCGTTCCTGGCGAACTGAATCGCCCGCTGCCGCTCCTGCAGCAGGCTCAACCGGCGGCTCTTGATCTCCTCGGGAACGTCGTCCGCGCTCTCGAACGCCGGCGTGTTCGGGCGCGGCGAGTACTTGAACGAAAACACGCTGTCATATTGTACCTCAGCGAGCAACGACAGGGTATCCTCGAAGTCCTTTTCGCTCTCGCCGGGGTATCCGACGATGATGTCGGTCGACAGGGCGATGGGCCGCGCCGCCGCGCGGATGCGCTCGACGACCCGCAGATAGGTGTCGCGCGTATAGCCGCGCCGCATGGCGCGCAGGATCCTGGTGGAACCGGACTGCACCGGCAGGTGCACGTGCTCGCAGATCTTCGGGCAGGAGGCGATCGTGTCGACCAGGGTCTGGGTGAAGTCTCCCGGGTGCGGGGCGCTGAAGCGGATGCGTTCCAGGCCCTCGATGCGGCACAGCCGGCGGAGCAGCGCGGCCAGGTCGCCGTATTCGCCCACGGGATCCCGGTAGGTCGTCACCGTCTGCCCGAGCAGCGTGACCTCGACATAACCCTCCTGCGCCAGGCGCTCGACCTCGCGCACGATGGCGGCACCGGGCCGATCGCGCTGCGGGCCGCGCGCGGCCGGGACGACACAGAAGGAGCAGCGCCGGCTGCATCCTTCGCTGATCGTGACGCCGGCGCAGAAGCGGCTGCGGCGCAAAACAGGCTCCGTTTCGGCCGGCGCCCCGCCGTCGTCCATGCCCAGGTCGACGGCCGGGGAGCCGCCGGCGAGCCTCTGGCGGAGCAGTTGCGGCAGCCTGTGCTCTCTCTGCGGTCCCGCGACCAGATCCAGGCCCGGCACACGGCGCAGCAACTGCGCCCCCTCGAGCTGGGCCAGGCAGCCGACCACGCCGATGATCAGTCCGCGCTCTCTCGCCTTGCGCCGCCGGAGCTGGCCCAGGCGCGCATAGGCCTTCTGTGCCGCCTTCTCGCGCACGCTGCAGGTATTGACGATCACGACGTCCGCCTCGCCGGGATCGCGGGCGGGCCGGAGCCCTTCGCGGCAGAGCGCCCCGGCGATCTTTTCCGAGTCGAGCTCGTTCATCCGGCAGCCGAAAGTTTCGATGAAAAAGCTGCGCGTCATGGTCGCACCGGGCGCCGCGTTCTGTCGGCCTTCGATCGCTCGGCGAGCAGTTCGCGCGCATGGCGGCGCGTGATCTCCGTGATCGTCTGCCCGCCCATCATCCGGGCTATTTCCTCCACCCGTTCCTTCTCGTTCAATAATTGCACGAAAGTTTCCGTTCGTGAACCCACGATCTGCTTGCTCACGCAAAAATGCTGCCGGGCGAAGCTCGCGATCTGCGGCAGATGCGTCACGCACAGCACCTGGTGGGTCTCGGCCAGGGCGCGCAGCCTGCGCCCGACGGCCTCGGCGACGCGCCCGCCGATGCCCGCATCCACTTCGTCGAATACCAGGGTTCTGCCCGGCTCGCCGCTGCCGCACAGGGACTTGATCGCGAGCATCACGCGCGCCAGTTCGCCGCCCGAGGCGATCACCGCCAGCGGCCGCAATTCCTCGCCGACGTTGGGCGACACCAGGAACTGGACGCGATCCGTTCCCGCCGGGCCGCAACCCGGTGGAATGC
>Ga0272448_1001656_pt1 | contig 29424 bp, 25 predicted proteins | sample YNPCB0191_FD_202220 | JGI IMG/M metagenome (GOLD analysis project Ga0272448, IMG submission 202220) | Hot spring sediment microbial communities from Yellowstone National Park, WY, United States - YNP-CB-019-1 | ecosystem: Environmental > Aquatic > Thermal springs > Hot (42-90C) > Sediment...
AAGGGGGGTGAGGGGTTAATAAAAGCCGGTGAGCGCAGCCAGTCTCAGCCGTTACGGCACTCTGGAGGTACGGTTTTTCAGGACTTTGGGCTTCTGCCCCCGGTACGATTTTAAGAGACTTGACAGCAACGTTGGAGTTTGTGACCCGCAAGGGACCCGTGGCTACGGACGATGAAAGAAATATCCCAGGAATTGCTGGAGACGATCGTACAGAAACTGGTGGATGGGCTAAACCCGGAGAAAATCATCTTGTTCGGCTCGCACGCCTATGGAAGCCCAACCGAATCCAGTGATATAGACCTGCTGGTTATTGTCCCCTCCTCTACGGAGCCGCGCCACCTCCGGGCACGCCAGGCCTATGCCTGTCTTTGGGGCATTACTGCCCCGGTGGAGATTTTTGTCGCCACTGCCCAGGAGGTGGAAGAGGCTATGGGAGCATCCACTTCCTTCCTGAAGCAGATCATCCAGTCCGGGCGATTGCTCTATGGATGAAGCCAAATATCGCGAGGTAAAAGGGTGGTTGATGAAAGGTCTCAGAGACCTGAAGTCCGCGCGGCAGTTGATGTGAGACCGTGAGGGTGGAAGAACGGCAGAGATGGGACTGCTATCTGATGAAAGTCCATATTCAACCCCGTCTCTCTGTGTTCGTCTGTGTCCTGTTCCTGTTGCTGGTCGCCGCGTGCCGGCCGGTGAGCCCGCCTGCTCCGTCGCCGACCGCTGCACCAGTGGATGACGCCCGCTACGTCCAGATGAGGGAGCGAATGGTGATTGAGACGATTCAAGCCCGGGGAATTCGGGACGAACGGGTGCTGGAGGCAATGCGTACCGTCCCCCGCCACCTCTTCGTGCCGGAGGAGGAGCGCCCCCAGGCCTACGGAGATTACCCCCTACCCATCGGCTTCGGCCAGACCATCTCCCAGCCCTACATCGTCGCCCTGATGACGGAACTGCTGGACCTGAAGCCGGGCGACCGGGTGCTGGAAGTGGGCACCGGGTCCGGCTACCAGGCCGCCGTCCTGGCCTCCATCCCCGGTGTGGAGGTCTACTCGGTAGAAATCATCCCCGAACTGGCCCGCAGCGCGGAGGAGCGGCTGAGGGAGTTGGGCTATAAGGTGACCTGCAAGCAGGGGGACGGCTACTACGGCTGGCCGGAGTACGCTCCCTTTGACGCCATCATTGTGACTGCGGCGCCGGACCATATCCCTCCGCCCCTGGTGGAGCAACTGGCCGTGGGCGGGCGAATGGTCATCCCGGTGGGGCCGCCGGGCGGGTATCAGGTGCTCTGGAAACTGGTCAAGCAGCCGGACGGGGAGTTAAAGGCCTACAACTACGGTGGCGTGGCCTTCGTCCCCCTCACCGGGGCGGGGGTTCAGCAGCACCGGATGCAGGAGACCCCCACGCCCAGGCCGAAGTGAGCCGCGCGCCCAGGTAGGCGACCGCCCCGGCCAGCAGGACGGCCCGGAAGCCCCAGGAGAGGGCCATCAGGGCCGCCAGGACGGAGGCGACGACCGAGAGCGCTCCGTTCACTCCCCAGGCCCAGGGCACCAGCGCCGGTTCCCGCTCCTGCAGGGCCCCCAGGAGGCGCGGGAAGGGCATCCCCATGGCAACCCCCAGCGGGGCCAGGCCCAGGCCGGTGACTGCCGCGCGCGCCCAGAAGGGCAACCCCAGCAGCGGGCCTGACAACAGGGACATCCCCAGACCGTAGAGAACGACCACCCCCACCACCCCCTCCAGCGCCCGGCGCGGAGGGACGCGCGCCGAAAGCAGACTCCCCAGTCCAGAAAAGAGCAACAGCGCCCCCAGCACCCCCGCCATCGCGTAGGCCGGATGTCCCAGAAACAGGATGAAGCGCTGCAGGAGGGGGATTTCCACCAGCATAAAGCCCAGCCCCAGAAAACCGAAGGGGGCCAATCGTAGCGCAGGATTTATCCTGTCCTGTAGCCCAGGATTCATCCCGTCCTGAACAGGATAAATCCCGTTCCACTCTCCTGCCCTGTCTTGTAGCGCAGGATTTATCCTGCCCCGTAGCCCAGGATTCATCCCGTCCTGAACAGGATAAATCCCGTTCCACCGCCCCGCCAATGGCAGAAGAATCAGCGCGCCCGCCGCAACGACGGCAATCCCCAGCAGCGCCAGCGGCACCAGATACCCCGCCCCGCCGAACGGCTGCCAGACGTGCCCCGCCATCGCCAGCACTTCCGGCACCTGCCGCCAGCGGAAGAAGTGACCGAAGAACGGGCGGTCGTCGGTGGGCGGCGCGACGTCAAAGGGATAGGCAGCCAGCCAGCGGGCGCGGTCTTCGGCCTCCATCAGCCCGACGAAGGCCAGATAGTGCTCCGGGGTGGGCATCACGTTGTAGCGGTTGGCCTCCTCGGGGCGGATGTCGGGCGCGTAGACCAGGTCCAGGGAGCGGGCGGCGGCGAATTGCCGAATCGCGGCCAGTTCCGGCGCGGTGAAGGGGCCCCGGCGGGCCAGGATGAGCACCTGGTTGTAACTGCGCAGGGCGACCAGACTCCACGCCGGGTCTCCGCCGGTCCGCTCCACCGCCTCCACCGCCAGCGCGAAGGCCCGCACCTCCTCGGAGGGCGGCGACTGGGTCCAGCGGACCACCCCGAACAGGCCCCCGTCGGTCAGGCGGCGCATCGCGGCGACGAAGCCCTCCACCGTATAGCGGTAGTTCTCCGCCAGAGAGTAGGCGCCGGAGGTGACGGGGTGGTACGGGGCCGGGAGGGCCATCAGGATGACGTCGTACTCTGGGCCCGCGCGGGCCAGGAAGGCCCGCCCGTCCTCCACAAAGAGGGCCACATCGGGGCGGTCGTAGAGGTTTCCCGCCCAGGCCCCCTGGGCGCGGACGGCGGCGACGACCAGCGGGTTCGGCTCCACCGCCGTCACCGACCGCGCCCCCTCCGCCAGTGCGACCCAGAGGTCCCAGCCGCCGCGCGGGTCCAGGACCAGCGCCCGGGCCTCCGGCCGCAGGCGGTACGGCAGCGCGGTCAGCAGACAATCAGTCAGCGGGGCCAGTTCCGCCGGGTCCGTGACGTGGGTGATGGGGCTGAGGTCGTCCCCGTCCACGAAGAGCGCCCGCTGCGGCGGCGGCTGTCCCCGGCAGGCGATGCCCTGTCCGGGGAGACTTCGGATGAGGGACGATTCCACCACGTCCACCCGCGAGATACCGTTCCAGGCGCGAAAGAGAAGGCGACTATCCGGGTACAGGAGGGCATAGGAGAGGCCCTTGTAGGGGGAAAGGCGGATTTCCAGGACGGGTGGGAGATGGAAGGCCGTCAGCCAGAGTCCCCCCACGGCGGCCAGTTGGAGGAGAGTGCCGGGCCAGCGGGGCCGGGAGAAGAGGAGGGCTGAGAGCCCGCCCAGCCCGGCGGTCAGGAGCACCATGCCCTCGGCGCCCGTGCGGGAAGGAAGAACCACCGCCAGCAGGCATCCCAGACCGGACCCGGCCAGATTGGCCGCGTAGGTCCGGCCCACCGCGCCCCGCCGAAGGGAGAGGAGCAACCCTGTCGCTGCCCCGGCGCAGAAGAAGGGAAGGGAGAGAGCCACGTAATGGAGGGCCAGAATGCCCCACTGCCGGGGGTCCAGCGCGACACGGAAGGAGTCAAAGGGAAGCGCCTGGGTCAGCCCGTAGGAGCCGACGGCGGTGAGGGCAAAGGTCCATGCCAGGAGCGTCAGGGCGCGCTCCGGGTGGCGAATCCGTCCCCCCGCCAGGCTCAGGAACGTCCCGCTGGCGCCGAAGCCCAGCAGGGCCAGACTGACCGTCATAAAGGCGAAGTGGTAGAACTGGGCGACGGAGAAGAGGCGGGTCAGGTTGACTTCAAAGGCCAGAGAGGCGGCAGAGAGAAGGAAGAGGGCCAGCAGGTCGCACGTTGCACGTCGCATGTCGCAGGTCGCAGGGTCGCACGTCGCAGGTCGCAGGTCGCAGGGTCGCACGTCGCAGGGAGCAGGGGCGCAGGTCGCAGGGCACAGGGCACAGGGTCGCAGGTCGCAGATGGTCCGTCGTCTGTGGTCGGTGGTCAGTGGTCGGTGGTCTGTGGTCAGTGGTCAGTGGTCTGTGGTCAGTGGTCGGTGGTCTGTCGTCCGTCGTCCGTGGTCTGTGGTCAGTGGTCGGTGGTCTGTCGTCCGTCGTCCGTGGTCTGTGGTCGGTCGTCTATCAGGCAATATCTTCGTGTTCCCGCAGGAGGATGCTCTGGCGGACGTAGTAGAGGGCCAGAGATTCGGCGATGCCACCCGCGATGCGGCGGCTCACCTGCGCGGCCACGTCCACAGGGTAGAGCATCCCCCTTTCGGTGGGACAGACAACGGTCAATTGCCCGCCGTCGCTCTGGTGGATGGCCCACTCCCCGTTGTGGCGTCGGCGGAAGACCTCGCCGACGAAGGCCACCCAGAGAATCTGGAGCGACTTTGGAGGGGATGGGGTCCGTTCAATCCATTCGTCCAGCAACTGAAGCGCGGTGGCGTCATACCGGACCGGCTGGCCGGCGAATCGTTCCAGTTGCCGCCGGGCCTGCTCGGCCAGTTCCACCAGTTGCCGGGCGCGATCGGGACTCAGCAGTTGCAGCGATGAATCCATCATGGCCTTTCCATTACAGAGTATATCACAAAAACATTCAGTCGCAAGTGACTGAGGGAGTATTTCAATCCTGAGTTCACTGCAAAAACTCATCGCAGAGAACGCGGAGAGCGCAGAGATTTTCTTTAATATTGCTCTGCGTACTCTGCGGTCTCTGCGATAAAGAACCTTTTTGCAGTGGAGTCATTCCTGGCAGGATTTACGCAGTTGGCGGATAAACTATCGGAATTCGCCACGAATTTTGTTTCTTTTAATTCGTGTAAATTCGTGCAATTCGTGGCAAGAAAGACCAACTGCATAACTCCTGTCTCTGCTGAAGCCCGTGGTAAGTCCGAACGCATCCAATGCCCGACAGGGCATTTGCCCTCACCCCACCCCCCGGCCCCCTCCCCCCTCCCGCCGGGCGGGAGAGGGGAGGGGGTGCCGCCGCAGGCCTCGGCCCGAAGGGCCTTCGGCCCGAGGGCGGCGGGGGTGGGGTGAGGGCCTCCGCCTCCAATGCCCGGCTGTCCCGCTGTCCCGCCCGACGGTAAACCGCCACGCGGCGAGCCGCTCGCGGCGTGGCCGTCGGGCTCAATCAGCAAAGCCCCCTTCGGGGGCTGAAAACAGCCCGCAGGGCTTCGCATATGAGCCCGAACGTTTCCGTCCGGGCGACCGGGCCGTCCAGCCCCCCAGCCCCCCGCTGATTCTCCGATTCTCCGATTCTCTGATTCTCTGATTCTCCGATTCCCCTCCCCCTTTGCCGATTCCCCCATCCCGTGTTAAAATATCCCCTCGCCACAGGAGCATCATGGATCGGATCATCGTCCGGGGCGCCCGGCAACACAATCTCAAAAACATCACCGTGGAGATTCCCCGCAACCGCCTGGTGGTCATCACCGGCATCTCCGGTTCGGGGAAGTCCTCCCTGGCCTTTGACACCATCTTCGCCGAGGGACAGCGCCGCTACGTGGAGTCCCTCTCCGCCTACGCGCGCCAGTTCCTGGGGGAGATGCAGAAACCCGACGTGGACTCCATTGAGGGCCTCTCCCCCGCCATCTCCATTGACCAGCGGGGCGTCTCCCACAACCCCCGCTCTACCGTCGGCACCGTCACCGAAATCTACGACTACCTCCGCCTCCTCTACGCGCGCATCGGCATCCCCCACTGTCCGCAATGTGGCCGGGAAGTCACCCGCCAGTCCGCCCAGCAGATTGTGGACGCCGTCCTGGCCCTCCCCGCCGGTACCCGTTTCCAGGTACTGGCCCCCCTGGTCAAGGACCGGAAGGGTCACCACCAGGCCGTCTTTGAGGACATCCGCAAGGCCGGCTTTGTCCGCGTGCGCGTGGACGGCGTGGTTCGGGAAGTGGACGAGGAGATAGAACTGGACCGGTACAAACTCCACACCATTGAGGCGGTGGTGGACCGGCTTATCATCCCCGAGGAGATAGATGACGGGTTTCGCACCCGCCTGACCGACTCAGTGGAGACGGCCCTCCGGCTGGGTGACGGCATTGTGGTCATCAACGACGTCTCCGCCGACCCGCCGCGCGACCTCCTCTACTCCGAACACCTGGCCTGCCCGGTCTGCGGGATCAGCCTGCCGGAGATAGAGCCGCGGACGTTCTCCTTCAACAGTCCCCACGGCGCCTGCCGGACCTGCCAGGGGCTGGGGACGCGCACCGAACTGGACCCCGACCTCATCGTCCCCAACCCGGACCTTTCCCTGGAAGAGGGGGCCATCGTCGCCTGGAACACCGACGACCACGACGGCTACTACTGGCAACTCCTGGAAGCGACCGCGCACCATTACCACATCCCCACCGACCGGCCCTGGCGGGAACTGACCCCCGCGCAGCGGAACCTCATCCTCTACGGGAGCGGCGGCGAGGAGATCCCCATCACCTACACGGCCCGGGACGGCGGGCGGCGCATCTACCGCACCCCCTTTGAGGGCGTGGTCCCCAACCTCCAGCGCCGCTACCGGGAGACGACGTCCGACTACATCCGCGCCAAAATAGAAGAATTTATGACCCGACGGCCCTGCCCGGCCTGCGGGGGGGCGCGCCTGCGGCCCGAGGCCCTGGCCGTCACGGTGGGGGGCCAGAACATCTACGAACTGACCCGCTGGCCCGCCAGTCGGCTGCTGGAGTGGCTGGACGCCCTGGAGGGGCAACTGACCCCCAAAGAGCGGGCCATCGCCGACCGCATCCTGAAAGAGGTCCGCTCCCGGCTCCAGTTTATGGTCAACGTGGGGCTGGACTACCTGACGCTGGACCGGACCGCCGACACCCTCTCCGGCGGCGAGGCCCAGCGCATCCGCCTGGCGACGCAGATCGGCTCCCAGTTGACCGGCGTCCTCTACGTCCTGGACGAGCCGACGGTCGGCCTGCACCAGCGAGATAACGACCGCCTCATCCGTACCCTCCAGGCGATGCGGGACCTGGGGAACACCCTCCTCGTTGTGGAGCACGACGAGGCGATGATCCGCTCCGCCGACTGGATCATTGACCTGGGGCCGGGGGCCGGGGAGAAGGGGGGCGAGGTCGTCGTCTCCGGAACCCTGCAGGATGTCCTGAGCCACCCCGTCAGCCTGACCGGGGCCTATCTCTCCGGCCGACGCCGGATCCCCATCCCCCGTCAGCGCCGCCCCGGCAACGGCCAGTTCCTGGTCGTGCGGGGGGCCCGGGAGCACAACCTGAAAAACATAGACGTCCGCATCCCGCTGGGGATGTTCGTCTGCATCACCGGCGTCTCCGGCTCCGGCAAGTCCACCCTGCTGGTGGACGTCCTCTACCGTCGGCTGGCGCAGATGCTGCACGGTTCCCGCGAGCCCGCCGGAGAGCACGACGCCATTGAAGGCGTGGAGCACATAGACAAGGTCATCAACATTGACCAGTCGCCCATCGGGCGGACGCCCCGCTCCAACCCGGCCACCTACACCAACCTCTTTGGCCCCATCCGCGACCTGTTCGCCTCCCTGCCGGAGTCCAAAATTCGCGGGTATCGGGCCGGGCGGTTCTCCTTCAACGTCAAGGGGGGCCGTTGTGAGGCCTGTGAGGGGCACGGCGTCCTCCGCATTGAGATGCAGTTCCTCCCCGATGTCTACGTCCCCTGCGACGTCTGCCACGGCAAGCGGTACAACCGGGAGACGTTGCAGGTCCGCTTCAAGGGGAAGAACATCGCCGAAGTGCTGGACATGACGGTGGACGAGGCGGTGGAGTTCTTCTCCGCCTTCCCGGCCATCGGGCGCAAACTGCAGACGCTGCAGGACGTGGGGCTGGGGTACATCCGGCTGGGGCAACCCGCGCCGACCCTCTCCGGCGGCGAGGCGCAGCGGGTGAAACTGGCGCGGGAACTCTCCAAGATTGCCACCGGGCGCACCCTCTACGTCCTGGACGAGCCCAGCGTCGGCCTGCATGCGGCCGATGTGGACAAACTGGTGGCCGTCCTGAACCGCCTGGTGGATGCGGGCAACACCGTGGTCATCATAGAGCACCACCCGGACATCATCAAGGTAGCGGACTGGATCATAGACCTGGGGCCGGAGGGGGGCGATGCCGGGGGCTGGGTGGTCGCCGAGGGCCGGCCCGAGGACGTGGCGCGGGTGGAGAGCAGTTACACCGGCCAGTTCCTGCGGCGGATTCTGGGCATCGGTTCGTAGTCAGGCACGAAGCGCAGCGGAGTGCCGTTTTCTCCCTTCAAGGAGGTAACTACTACTCTGTCAAGGCTGATTTTTCAGTTTGGCCGGATTTGAGAAATACCCTGCTGGCTGGATATGTGGGCCTATAATGACCTCATTTGCCCATATTTGGGGGTATTCAACCCCGTCGCAAATATAAGTTTCATAATAGACAGAGTACTACCTACCCAAGAACCGTTTCATAAAAACCACGAAGGACACGAAGGCTGCACAAAGGGCACAAAGGACGATATTTTATCCCTTTGTGTCCTTTGTGAGTACTTTGTGTCCTTTGTGGTAGGTAATTACTCAAGGAGGCCAATATGAGCCTGTTAGAGCAAATTCAGCATGAGGTTCTGTACCTGCCGCCGGAGAAACAGCAGGAGGTTCTGGACTTTGTCCGGTTTCTTCGGGAGCGTTTGACGGTTCGCCAACCTGCCCGGCGCGCCCCCCTGAGCGCCCACCCTGCTTTTGGCTCCTGGCGAGGCCGAAAAGTGGACGCGTTGAAGTATCAGGAAGAGCGTCGGGCCGAGTGGGAGAGGCAGGATGAAGGCGCTCTTTGATACCAACATCGTGATAGACGCTCTAAATGGCCTGCCGGAAGGTGTAGTTGGTGACCGTTTTTGACTCCCTGGCCTCCGGATATGACCTGGGGATGCTACCGCTGGAGGCGGCGGTCCTGCGGCGGATGCGGCGGCGGGCCTTCCCCGGCGTGGCGGGGCAGGTACTGGAACTGGGCGTCGGCACAGGGGTTAACCTGCCCCTCTACCCACCCGAGGCGACCATCGTCGCCGTAGACCACAGCGCGCCGATGCTCCGGCAGGCTCTCCGCCGTCCGACCCGCGCCCCCGTGTGCGCCGTCCAGGCCGACATCCACCACCTCCCCTTCCGGGACGGCGCGTTTGACGCCGTCACCGGCTCCCTGGTCTTCTGCTCCGTCGCCGAACCGGGGCGGGCGCTGGCGGAGGTCCACCGGGTCCTTCGGCCCGGCGGCCGCCTGGTCCTGCTGGAGCACACCCGGGGCCGGGGCCTGGGCGCCTGGCTGACGGACCGCCTGCATCCCCTGTGGTTTGCCTGGAACGGCGTCTGCCACCTGAACCGGGAGACGGCCCGCGCCGTCCACCAGGCCGGTTTCCGACTCCTGCGGGAGGAGACTCGCGTCCTGGGCATTTTTCGTCTACTGGAAGGAGTGAAGTGAACACCATCGTCTTGATGCTGTACGACCTACTTCGGCAGAACTGGGCCCTGCTGCTGGTGCTCGGCCTGTTAGCGGGCGCCTGGCTCTTCCTGCGCACGCCCGCCGATCCGGTTTCTCTGGACGGTTTCCGCCAGGAAATCCGCAGCGGTCGGCCCGTCGTGGTGGAGTTCTTCTCCAACACCTGAAGCGCCTGCCTGATGGCCAAACCTGCCGTGGACAGGTTAGAACGGGAACTGAACGGGACGGCGAAAGTGCTGCGGATAGACGTGATGAGCCGGACCGGGCTGGCGCTGGCTCAGGAGTACGGCGTGCGCGCCGTCCCCACCCTGGTCGTTTTTGACGGGAAGGGACAGGTGGTCTATGCCCAGGCCGGCCTGCCCGACCGGGCGGCCATCCGGGAAGCCGTCCAGGCCGCCGGGGGCCGGTGAATGAGAGCAATGGAACGTAATACCTACCAGGGGGCCTCCGGGCAAGCGCTATAAAAGACGCTGGCAAAGGCACGCCCCTGTAGCGCAGGCCGCCAGGCCTGTATGCAGGCTGACGAAGTTCCACAGAATAACGGAGCATTCGTGGCCTGCGCTACGTTATCTGCAAACCGATCGGGGTAGTTACGCAAAAAGGTCAAATCTAACCATCTGAGTGTGGAAACAGGACACGGATGAACGCGGGTTTTACAGATAAACACGGATAAAAATCCGTGAAAATCCGTATCATCCGTGCCGATCCGTGTCCCTTTAACCGTCTCCTATTTCTAAACAATTGGGGGCATCTGTGGAATCATCCGCTCCTTTATTGACCATCATCATCCCTGCCTACAACGAGGAGCACCGCCTGCCGACGACGCTCCCGCAGGTGGTCGCGTTCGCCGAGGCGCAGGCGTATCCGGTAGAAATTCTGGTGGTGGATAACGCCAGCACCGACCGGACGGCGGAGGTGGTTCGGGCGGTCGCGGCCGAACACCCCGTCGTCTCCCTGCTCTACCAGCCCATCCGGGGGAAAGGGGCCGCCGTCCGGAAGGGGATGCTGGAGGGACGAGGGGAATACCTGTTCATCTGCGACGCCGACCTGGCGATGCCCATTGAGCAGGTGTCCCGCTTTCTTCCCCCGGCGCTCTCCGACTACGACGTCGCCATAGCCTCCCGCGAGGCGCCGGGCGCCCGGCGGTTCAACGAACCCTGGTACCGCCACCTGATGGGGCGCGTCTTCAACACCGTCGTGCGCCTGCTGGCGGTGCCCGGCATCCAAGACACCCAGTGTGGCTTCAAGTGCTTCCGCCGGGAAGCGGCGCGCGACCTCTTCTCCGTGCAGATACTGGACGGCTGGGCGTTTGACGTGGAGGTGCTCTACATTGCCCGTCGGCGCGGCTATCGCATCGTGGAAGTGCCGATTGACTGGTACTACGGGGAGGGGAGCCGGGTCCGCCCGCTGCGGGACTCCTGGAACATGTTCTGGGAAGTCATCCACATCCGCTGCAACGGGCGCGCCGGGCTGTATGACCGACGGACTTGACGGAGCGGCCGGAAAATGGCATAATGAGGAGCAATCCACCCCTTTTCGGAGACTATCTGTGTCATCGTTGCCGTTTTTCCACCCGATTCAGGACGACCTTCAGCGAGCAGAAGGCCTCTTGCAGGAACCGGCACCGGACCAGCATCCGGCTATTACCGGCGCAGTGGAACTTCTGCTGGGAAGCGGAGGCAAACGGCTGCGCCCTGCTCTGGTCTTCCTGTCGGCCCGCCTGTGCGGGGCGGACCCCGATGTGGCGCTCTTCGCCGCCGCTGGCGTGGAGATGCTCCACACCGCCACCCTGGTCCATGATGACCTCATTGACGGCTCCCTGATGCGCCGGGGCGCGGAGACCCTCAACGCCCGCTGGTCTCCGGCCGCCACCGTCCTCACCGGCGATTACCTCTTCGCCCGTGCCGCCTACTGGGTTGCCCGGACCGAAAACACCCGCCTGGTGCAGCGGTTCGCCGAGACCCTGATGGTCATCTGCAACGGCGAAATCCGCCAGATGTTTGACGGGCGGGGGAGAGTACCCTCCTTCCAGGAGTACGAACAGCGCATCTACGCCAAAACCGCCTCTCTGATCGCCCTCTCGGCGGAGTCGGGGGCCATCCTGGCTCACGCCGACGAAGAGGCCATTACCGCCCTGCGCGTCTACGGCGAGCGGTTGGGCCTGGCCTTCCAGGTCGTGGATGACGTCCTGGATTTCGTCGCCGACGAGCGGACCCTGGGCAAGCCGGTGGGCAGCGACCTTCGTCAGGGACTGGTCACGTTGCCCGTCATGCTCTTCCTGGAGCAAAGCGGCGACCACCCGGCCCTTCATCGTATCCTCCACCAGGGCTCATCCGACCCGACGGTGCAGGAAGCGGTCCGGGCCATCGCGGCCTCCCCGGCCATTGAACGCTCCCTCCAGGTCGCCCGCGATTACATCCGGGAAGCGAAAGAGGCCCTGCAACCCTTCCCGCCGTCCGAATACCGCGCCGCCCTCCTGGACCTGGCCGATTTCGTCGTCCGCCGCCAGTTTTAGAACGGGACGCGGATAAACTTCGGAATTCGCCACGAATTTCACGAATTGGCACGAATTTTATTTCTTTAAATTCGTGTAAATTCGTGGCAAAAAAGACCAACTGCGCAACTCCTGCGCGTATTTCCTCATTGGTCATTTCGTCATTCGTCATTGGTCATTAGTCATTTCGTCATTGGTCATTCATGCCCGATCTCTCCGTCATCATCGTGAACTGGAACGTCCGGGACCTTCTCCGGCGCTGTCTCCACTCCATACTTGCCAACTTGCCCGCCTGCCAACTGGAAATCATCGTTGTGGACAACGGTTCCACCGATGGAAGCCCGGAGATGGTCCGGACGGAGTTTCCCCAGGTCCACCTGATGGCCAATCCCGACAACCGGGGCTTTACGGGGGCCAACAACCAGGGGCTGGCGGTTGCCCGGGGCCGCTATGTCCTCCTGCTGAACCCGGACACCGAGGTGGTGGGCGACGCGCTGGAGACCCTGGTCGCCTTCGCCGACGTCCACCCCGACGTCGGCGTGGTCGGCCCGCAACTGCTGAACCCCGACGGGACGGTGCAGTCCTCCCGCCGCCGCTTCCCCACCCTGGCGACGGCCCTCCTGGAGTCCACCTGGCTCCAGCCCTATGCCCCCCGCCGTCTGCTGGCGCGCTACTACGTCCTGGACCGCCCCGACGACGAGGTCCAGGACGTGGATTGGGTGACCGGCGCGGCGCTGATGGCCCGGCGGGAGGCGGTGGAGCAGGTGGGGCCGCTGGACGAGGGGTTTTTCATGTACTCGGAGGAACTGGATTGGTGTCGGCGCTTCCGCGCGGCGGGCTGGCGGGTTGTCTATCTGCCCACCGCGCGCGTCATCCACCACGAGGGCAAGAGCAGCGAGCAGGTCCTGCCGGCCCGCCACATCCACTTTCAGACCAGCAAAATCCGCTACTTCCGCAAGTACCACGGCCCGGCCGCGGCGGAGGTCCTGCGCCTGGTCCTCTTGAGCAACTATCTCTGGCAGATCGGGGTGGAGGGGGCCAAGTGGCTCCTGGGCCATAAGCGACCCCTGCGGGCGGAGCGCATCGCGGCGTACCGGCAGGTGGTGCAGTCTCTTGTCGGATGCAGATGAATCGCCAAATATATCTTTGTGGTCTTTGTGTCTCCGTGTGAGTTCATGAAGCCATGCGCATCGGACTGGTGACCGGCGAATTTCCCCCCGACCAGGGCGGCGTGGGGGATTTCACCCATCATCTGGCGGAGGCCCTGGCGGCCCTGGGCCACGATGTCCATGTCGTCACCGGCCCCCTCCGCTCGGATGCGACCTGCGACCTGCGACCTGCGACCTGTACCGTGCATCGCGCCGTCCTTTCCTGGGGCTGGGGTTGCTGGCGGGAGGTGCTCCGTATCGCCCGGCAGGAGCGTCTGGACGTCCTGAACCTCCAGTACCAGGCCGCCGCCTACGGGATGCACCCGGCGGTCCACTTCCTCCCCCGCCGTTCCGTGCGCCCGCCCGTGGTGGTGACCTTTCACGACCTGCGGGTGCCGTACCTCTTCCCTAAGGCCGGCCCCCTGCGCTGGCGGGTCGTCCGGATGCTGGCCCGCCGCGCGGATGGTGTGATTGTCACCAACCACGAGGACTACCGGAGGCTGGAGCGGGAGATTCCCCGGGAGCGTCTGGCCCTCATCCCCATCGGGAGCAACATCCCACCGGTGCCGCCCCCGAACTACGACCGGGACGCCGAACGAGCCCGCTGGGGCGTGGGCCCCGATGACCTGCTCCTGGGCTACTTCGGTTTCCTCAACGAGAGCAAGGGCGGGGAGGAACTGATCCGGGCCCTGGCCCGGCTGGTCGCGGACGGCGTTCCGGCCCACCTGCTGATGGTCGGTGGGCGGGTAGGGACTTCCGACCCCACCAACCGGGCCTACGCGGCCCGGATAGACGGCCTCATTGCCGAACTGGGGCTGGCGGAGCGGGTCCACTGGACCGGCTACACCGACCCCCAGGCGGTCTCGGCGGGCCTGCTGGCGACCGACGTCTGCGTCCTCCCTTATCGGGACGGCGTCTCCTTCCGGCGGGGGACGCTGCACGCCTGCCTGGCCCACGGGCGGGCGATTGTCACCACCCAGCCAGCCCTGCCGTTGCCGGAGGTACGGGACGGGGAGAACATGCTGCTGGTGCCGCCGCGCGATGCGGGCGCGCTGGCGGAGGCGGTCCGGCGGCTTTACCGCGACCCGGCGCTGCGGGCCCGCCTGGAGGCCGGCGCGCGGGCCCTCTCCGCCGACTTCTCCTGGGACCGCATCGCCCGCCAGACGGCGGCGTTCCTGGACTGTGTTGTTGGACACGGATGAGTACAGGGTAAAACAGATTTTTATAAACCACGAAGGATTTGTCTAAATGGGAGTGAGGACCCTTCTCTCGCGTAGAACCACTAATTGGGAAAGACTGAGCCTTTCTCTATTCCTGTGCGGCTTTCTTGTATTGGGAACGCATTACGCGTTGACCAATCCGCTTTGCAAACCGGATGAGGGCTTTCATTACGCCTACGCCATCCATCTCTGGTCAGGCCACGGACTGCCCATCATCCGGATTTCCCCTGAACGGCCCGGCTTCACGGCCGTTGAAATGGAAGGACATCAGCCCCCTCTATTTTACGCCGCTGTTGCAGCGGTCGCTCGTTTGTTTCACCTTCAAGATAAGATACCCGTTGCAGTAAATCCCTATCTTTTGGGAACTTTGGAGGGAAACCGAAGCCCCTGGACTCCGGTGTACTCCGCCTTCTCAGATACCCCTATTTTCTTCACCGGACGCCTGATTGCCTTGTCGTGTGGCGTTCTTGCCCTGCTCTTCGGGTATCTTTTTTGCCGTCTCTTCCTCCCCTGGCCTCTTGCTCTCCTGTCCGTAGCCTTCATGGGCTTCAATCCCCAATTCATCTTTATCGCCACTTCCTTCAGCAACGATATGCCGGTGACCGCCGCTGTCCAGGCCGGACTCTGGGCACTGGGTAAGGCGTTCCGGAGAGGAATCGGTCCATGGGAAGGACTGAGAGCCGGGTTCACCATTGCGGTAGCCACTCTGGTGAAACTCACTGGTTTGGGATTGCTTTTGCCGTTCATCCTCATTGCCTTCTGGCAAGCCTGGAAACAGAAAAGCGGGAAATCGCTCATCTGGGCTGCTGCTGGAAGCCTCCTCATCGGGATCATAGATGGCTGGTGGTTCTGGCGCAATTGGACGCTCTACAGGCATCCTTTCGCGACCAACCTGCTCCCCGTATTTTTGGGCCTTCGGACCATTCCCTGGACGGCAGAAGATTTCAAGAACTTCCTCGTCTTCCTGTGGAAGAGCTACTGGCTGGATTTTAGCCCTGGTGGCATCTTGTTTGCTGACCCCTGGTTGTATACAGTGACAGGCATGATCTGCGTCCTGGCTGTGATGGGGCTTGCTTTTGCCGTTACCCGTGACCGGTCGCTGCGTCCTTTCTTCCTGCTGGTCTGGGGGTGGTTTGCCCTTGTCCTGGGCTCCCTGTTCCAATTGACCAGTAAAACGGCAATTCTAATGGGTGGTGGCCGTCTGCTCCTTCCAGCCGCTATTGCCGTAGGTGCAACTCTGGCTGTCGGCCTGACCAGACTATGCCGCCATCTCATTTTGCCCGCTGGACTGGCGATCCTCCTCGGCATCTTCGCCGCTATTGCTCCTGCTCGCTACCTTTACCCTGCCTTTCCCCGACCTCTTCTTGTGAAGAATCTGGAGTCTCCTCCTGCCTATCCGCTGGATGCGCACTTTGGAAACCGCCAATTTGAGTTGATCGGTTACGACCTGGAACAGACCGAACTATCCGGGCAGCGCGCTGTACGAATCACGTATTACTGGCGAGCCCTGGAGAAAACCGACCGTAACTTCAGTGTTTTTATTCACCTGGAGACTCAGGAAGGGGGACAGCCCGCCATCCTGACTCAGACGGACACCTATACGGGATATGGCATCTGGCCGACCTCAGCCTGGAGGCCGGACTGGATTTTTGTGGACCATCTTGCTCTCCCCCTACCTCCCCCCGGTCAGGCTTTTTCGGGCACCTTGCTGACGGGTCTCTACTTCCTGCCGACCATGGAACGGTTGCCTGCTTACGATCGGGCAGGCCAGAGGTTCCCCGCCGATGCAGTGCCACTGGCCTGTATATGGACCGATGAGGGGGGTGTTCTCCATCTCGCTGCCCCTACAGGCCCGGGCGCTCCGGCCATCGCGGATTCCCCGTGCGATGGATCCAACCACCAATAAGAGAGGGTGACAGTATGGCGGGTCGGACCTTCCTTAACTGCAAGGTCATCCTTCTGCTTTTCTATCTCTCCTTTGCCCTTCTGCACAGCACGGTGAATCCCCTCTTTGAGTCCTCTGACGAAATGCGGCACATCGGCATGGCCGTCCGCCTGGCACGGGGCGAGGGCCTGCCGGTCCAGCACCCCGGCGAAGAGACTCCCTGGCGGCAGGAAGGGAGCCAGCCGCCCCTCTATTATGCTCTGCTGGCCGGACTTACCCGTCTGTTGGGCCTCCCCCTGAGCGATTTTGAGGCCATCTATTTCCCCAACCCCCACGCCTGTCTCGGGGATGCCTCCTGTATCGCAGCCCGCAACCAGGTTCTTCACTCCCCTCAGGAACGTTTTCCCTGGCGCGGCGCCGTCCTCACCCTCCACCTCTGGCGATTGGTCTCGGTGGCTCTGGGCCTGCTGACGGTCCTGGCGACGGTGAACACTGTGCACCTGCTCTTCCCCGACCGCCCCGGCTGGGCCCTGGGGAGCGGCCTGCTGGTCGCCGTCAACCCGATGTTCCTCTTCATCGCCGCCTCGGTGAATAACGACAATCTGGTCAACGCGGCCACCGCGACGGGGCTCTGGCTGCTGGCCCTCCGGTTCCGTCGCCAGGGCGACCGCAAGGGTCGCCCCTACTGGCCGCACGCGGTGCTCCTGGGCCTCACGCTGGGCGCGGCCGCGCTGGCCAAACTGAGCGGTCTCACCCTCTGGCCCGTGGCCCTGGCCCTCCTCCTGGGCCTGGCCTGGCGGGAGCGCCAGTGGCGGCGCGGGCTTCTGGAGACGGCCATCGTCTTCGCCGTCGCCCTGGCCCTCTGCGGATGGTGGTTCTGGCGCAACTGGGTCCTCTACCGCGACCCCTTCGGCCTTTCCGTCATGCTGGACATCGTCGGGCGGCGTTCCGCCACCCTCGCCGACCTCCTGCGGGAGTTCCAGGGCTTCCGCTGGGCCTTCTGGGGCGTCTTCGGCGGAATGAACGTCCTGATGCCGGTGTGGGTATATCGCGCCATGGACATCTGGACCGCGCTGGCGGCCCTGGGGCTCCTGAATCGGGCGGGCCGGGGGCTGGCCCGCGCGCTGTGCGCCTGCGCCTGGGGAGAGGAGTGGGCCGTCGGGCTGGGTCTCCTGGGGTACGTCGCCGTCCTCTTCGTGGCGTTCCTGCGCTGGACCGCCCAGACCCCGGCCTCGCAGGGACGGCTGATGTTCCCCGCCATCGGCCCCATTTCTCTGGGCCTGTGGGTTGGCTGGGAGCAGATCATGCGAGGCATGGTCCGCTCCCGTAGCGCAGGATTCATCCTGCGCATTCTGCCCGCTATCTTCCTGGGCCTGCTGGCCTTGCTGGCGCCCCTCCTCTGGATCGCTCCCGCCTACCGTCCCCCTGACCTTCCCGTCCCGGCAGAAATCCCCAATCCTCTGGAGGCAACCTTTGGCGACGAGTTCCGCCTGCTGGGGTACGATCTCCACCCGTCGTCGCTGGAACCGGGGGATACGGTGGACCTGACCCTATACCTGGAAGTTCTGCGGCCCCCGACGCGGGACTGGAGCCTTTTCGTCCATCTGGTGGACGACCTGGACATCATTCTGGCCCAGGACGACCGCTACCCCCGCCAGGGGCTGGTCCGGGCGACCCAACTGCAGCCCGGGGAGCGCTGGGCGGAAGTCTTCCGCCTGCAGGTGCCCGAAACCGCCGTGGCCCCGGCGCGCCTTTCCCTGAAGATGGGCTTCTACGACCTGCGCACATGGGAGCGGATGCCAGTGGCAGGGCAGGCGGACAGCCTGCGCTACGTTTCTTTCGGAGAACTGGCGCTCCGGCCCCGCCCCGGCCCGTATCCCAACCCCGTCTCCTACCGCTTCGGCGACCGGATAGAACTGGTGGGGTACGAGATGGCCCCCCGGCGGGTACGCCCCGGTGAGGCCGTCGTGTTGACCCTGTACTGGCGATCTCTGGGGCCGACGGAGCACGACTACACGGTCTTCACCCACATCCTAGAGCCGCCGCAGACCATCTGGGGGCAGGAGGACCGTCCGCCGACTCCCCCCACATCCCAGTGGCGGGCCGGAGAGGTGTACCGGGAGACCTACACCCTGCGGGTGAAACCGGAGACGCCGCCGGGCTTCTACGAGGTGGAAATCGGCCTCTACCGCACGGGCGAACGCCTCCGTCTACCGGACGGCCGCGACTTCCTGCTCCTGAGCCGGATTCGCGTTCAGTAATGGCCGCCTCTCAGAAAAATGGGGGTTTGGAGCAGCGGTAAAGCGTTGCTCCAAACCCCCGTTCTATTTTTCCCTCATTTTTCTGAGGGTGTTGACGGGAAGCGGCTACCTTCCTGCGATTCGGGGGGCACCGGCTGGCGTCTACGGTGTGGGAGTGGGCATCTCCACCAGAGCCAGCGCGTCTGCGGGGCACTCCTTCACACACTGCCCGCAGGCCACGCACTTGAACGGCTCCAGCAGGTCCGGATGGTAGAACATCGCCAGGTACGGGCAGAAGCCGACGCAGGAGAGGCACCCCACACAGAGTTGCTTGCGCAACCGGACAATGCCCTGCTTGTCCCGATACAGGGCCTGGGTCGGGCAGACGGCGATGCATTCGCCGCACTGGACACAGAACGTGGCCTGCAGGGGACCCGAACCCTCGTCCCGAATCACGATGCTGGATTTCGCCGCGTCGGGGGTCTTGAACCAGGTCTCCGCGCAGACCTCCTCACAGATATGGCAGCCAACGCAGAGTTCGGCATTATAGGAGAGGACTTTCATGGCTGTTCTCCTCGCGCAGATGGGAGTGTTCCGGTGCAACTGTATATTACCAGAAAATGTCCCAACAGGCAACTGGTCGCAAAATTGGCACCAAAAACCCTTGACGAAAGTCTTCTTTTCTGATATAATATGTGCAAACCCAGCACAAAAGGCGGTTGAACGATTCAGTACCAGGCACTTTCCCGATGGATTCAGCGAACCTTTTCTCCTGAGACCGACAGGGCCTGAGGAAGTGCCTGGTACTTTTGTGTTTCTATGGTTCAGATAGACCTTTCCCCGCTCATCGGGGCGCGTCCGGGCGAGCGCCTCTCCTTCACTCTGGATGAAGGCCCTCAGCACCTGGATGACATCTCGGTGGCCTTCCTCCGGGGCCCCATTCAGTTCACTCGCGTCCAGGGCGGCATTCTGGTGGAAGCCCGGGTAGAAACCCGCGTGGAGATAGAGTGTGTCCGCTGCCTGGAACCATTTCCGTACGACACCGTCCTGGAAGTAGAGGAGACCATCGGATTGGGACGACCGCGCCCCGGAATCACGTATACCCTCACCGAGGAGGGGTGGTTTGACCCCCTGCCCCTGCTGCGGGAGCAAATCTGGGTCAATCTCCCGATGAAGCCGCTGTGCCGCCCGGACTGCAAGGGCATCTGCCCGGAGTGCGGAGCAAATCTGAACCTGGAACCCTGCCGCTGTGCGGAGGAGAGAGTAGACCCCCGACTGGCTCCCCTGGCTCAGTTTCTTAAGAAGTAGGGATTAAGGAGTAGGGAGTATGGATATATTGGAAGAACTGCTGGAGAAAGCGGAAGCCCAGGGGTACCTGACGACCAGTGATATTCTGGACCTGTTGCCGGAGGCTGAAGGTTCTCCGGAGCAACTGGATGAAATCATCGCGCTGTTAAGCGAAGCGGGCATTGAGGTATATGATGAATTGCCCGCTCCAGAGACGGAAGACCTGGCCGAACTGACCGAGGTAGACCTGGATGACCTGAGTGGGATTGCGGCGGACGACGCGGTGGGTCTTTACCTTCGGGAAATGGCCCGGGTACCGTTGCTCTCACTTGAGGAAGAGACCCATCTGGCCCACATCATTGAAGTCGGGCGCGAGGCGGAACGGGTGCTGGCGAACAACGGGACCGACCCGGTGGAGCGGGCCCGACTGGAAGCGCTGGTGGAGGAGGCCCGGGCGGCGCGGGAACACCTGATCAAGGCCAACACTCGCCTGGTGGTCAGCATCGCGAAAAAATACATCGGTCACGGAGTCCCTTTCCTGGACCTGATCCAGGAGGGGAATCTCGGCCTGATGAAGGCCGTGGAGAAGTTTGACTACCGGCGAGGTTATCGCTTCAGCACCTACGCGACCTGGTGGATCCGTCAAACCATCAGCCGGGCCGTGGCCGACCAGAGCCGCACCATCCGCGTCCCCGTCCACATGTCCGACCGCATCCGTCGGCTCTACAAGACGGCCCAGCAACTGGAGCAGGAGTACGGGCGTCCGCCGACCCCCGAGGAGATTGCCGCCGAACTGGACATGGAACCGCGCAAAGTGCAGTGGATGATGCGGGTCTCATGGCGGCCGATCAGCCTGGAGCACCCGGTGGGGGAGGAGGAGGATAACGAACTGGGGGCGTTCATTGAGGACGATTCCACGCCCACTCCCCCCCAGAGCGCGTACCAGAAGATGCTGGCGGAAAAGATAGAGGAAGTGCTTTCCACCCTGAGCCCCCGGGAAGCGCGCATCCTGCGCCTCCGTTTTGGGCTGGGCGGCAACCGCAGCCACACACTGGAGGAAGTAGGGCAGAAGTTCGGTCTGACCCGGGAGCGAATCCGTCAGATTGAGGGCAAGGCCCTCCGCCGGTTGCGTCACCCCCGCCGCAGCCGACAACTGCGGGAGTATCTGTAAAAATAAGCCCAAACCTACCGTTGGGCTGAGATGTTAGAGGGCAGGGGCAAGCCCTACAATGGTCGTTGTAGGGGCAACCCCTCAGGGCGAGCCCCTTCGGGGCGTGGCCCTTGCGGTTGCCCCCTTTGTTTTTATTCCCACCGCTGGTCACCTGACACTTTTGATCGGGCAGTACACGGATTCACACGGATGCTACGGATAGACACGGATTGATAAGCCGTAAATGCCCGTCTTACCTTTGTTTCCCGTTCAATGGGACACGGATGGGCACGGATGGTACAGATTTCATCCGTGCTGATCCGTGAAACCCGTGTGTATCCGTGTCCTGATTTCAAACTGTCGGGTAGCCAGTTCCCGCATCTCTTTTCCTGTCAGGGCCAGAAAGACATCCTCCAGCGTTGGCTGTTCAGTGCGCAGGTCGCGGAAGCGCACGCCCATCCTCTCCAGCGCGCCGACGACCCCGCCGACCAGCCCCTCCCCCCGCCCGTAGACGACCGTCCGCTCCCCGATATGCTCCACGCGGGTCACGCCGGGCATTCCCCGGAGAGGAGTATCGTCCCACTCCCCGTCCGCCGTGAAGACGACCCGCTGCTCCGCTCCCAGGGAGCGGATGAGATTCTCCGGCGTGTCCAGGGCGACGATTTTCCCGTGGTCTATGATGGCCACCCGGTCGCAGAGCCGTTCCGCTTCCTCCATGTAGTGAGTGGTCAAGCGGAGTTCGTAGCCGTCCCGCCGGGGGTCCAGCCCCAGCACCCGGACCGTCCCCCGGTCGGGGCGGCGCAGCCCCTCCACGCACTCAATGGTGGTGGTCTTCCCGGCGCCGTTGGGGCCGACCATGCCGAAAATCTCCCCCTCCTCCACGGTGAAGGAGACGCCATCCACAGCCCGCACCGGCCCGTAGGACTTATGCAGGTCGCTAACCTCTACAGCGATGCCCATGGGTTTACTCCTGGAAAGTGACCATCGCGAGGGACAGCAGACCGATTCCCAATAGCAGGATCATCGTCCTCTCACTGGCCGCGCCCATGATGTGGAGCACAATCACCGCCACGCCCATGGCCAGGGCCAGAGCCCTGAGGACCAGAGAGACCGTTTTGCCGATTTTCCCGTTCATCTATGGTAACTATTCAGGCGCTGACTGAAGTCGGCCTTCCTGGGCCGCAGGACTTTGGTCGGCCTTCGCCGACCTCAGAGTGTCGGCGGAGGCCGACACCCGGCACGAAGTGCCCAGGGAGGACGATTTCAATCGGCTGAATAGTTACTCCCTGGCAAACTCTTGCTGCGAATTCCAGCTCTCACCCCTCCCCCAGCCCCCTGACAAGTGCAGGTTTTTTCGGAAGCGCGAGGGTAAGCCGCCGCTTTTTGGTCCTCACCCTTCCCTCGGCCCCTTCCCTCAACTTTGGCTTTTTGCCCGTGGCCTCTCTGCATGGGCCCCTGCTGCTTCCGCGGCCCTAAAAATATTTTCTTTTTGTGCTCTTGGCCTCGCCGGAGGCGGGTTTTGGAGATCTTCCCGCCCCCGCTCTGAAAAAGGCCAAACTTGTAACTACCTACCAGGGAGCCCCCGGGCAAGCGCTATCAAAGACGCGGCGAAGACATGCCCCTGTAGCGCAGGCCGCCAGGCCTGTATTCGCAGGCTAAAGCCTACGCTACATTATCTGCAAACGATTCAGGGTAGGTAATTACCCAAACTTCAGGGAAGGAGAGAACAGTGGGGTTTTTCGGCGGCCGCCTCCGGCGGCCGCCGAAAAACCCGATCTTTTTACCCCCTTCTGTCCGGGTACTTCAGACGACCCCCGCACACAACACACGATCCGCGATACGCGGTACTTGCAATTCCCACCAAACGCGGTAGAATGGTTCTTTTGAAAGGGGAACTGATGACCTACCGCGAAGCGATAGAGTACCTTCATAGTTTAACCGACTACGAAAAACGGCGGATTGAGCGCTACTCGCCGGAGACGTTGGACCTCTCCCGCGTGGAGCGGTTGCTGGACATGGTGGGGAACCCCCACCGCCGCTACCCGTCCGTCCACGTCGCCGGGACCAAGGGGAAAGGTTCCACCTCGGCGATGATAGAATCGGCCCTGCGCGCGGCCGGATACCGGACCGGCTTCTACACCTCCCCCCACCTCCACACCTTCCGCGAGCGCATCCGCATCGGCGCCGACCTCATCTCCCGGGAGGACGTCGTCGCACTGGTGGAGGAATTCCGCCCGCTGATCGCCCGCGTCCCCGGCGTGACCACCTTTGAGGCCATCACCGCCATCGCCTTCACCTACTTCGCCCGCCAGAAGATAGACGTTCTGGTGGCCGAAGTCGGCCTGGGCGGACGGCTGGACGCCACCAACGTCATCCGTCCGGAAGTGGCGGTTATCACTTCCCTCAGCCTGGACCACACCTACCTGCTGGGGGAGACGTTGCCCCAGATCGCGGCCGAGAAGGCCGGCATCATCAAGGACGGCATCCCCGTCGTCACCGCGCCGCAGCGCCCGGAGGCGCTGGCCGTGATAGAGGAGACGGCGCGCGCCCGCCAGGCCCCCCTGGTAGAAGTGGGACGGGATTGGGTCTGGGAGCGCGGTCCCTTTGACCTGAAGGGACAGTCCTTCACCGTCCGCCGCGTCGGGGAGGGACGGGACGACCTGGCGGGGGAGTACTGGATTCCTCTGCTGGGCCGTCATCAACTGGAAAACGCGACCACCGCTCTGGCCGCGCTGCAGGTTCTTCTGGAACGGGGCTTCCGCCTCCCGCGCGCGGCCGTGGAGGAGGGACTCCGGAGGGTGGAGTGGCCGGGGCGGCTGGAAGTCCTCAGCACCGACCCGCTGGTGGTGGTGGATTGTGCCCACAACCCGTACTCCACCGAAGTCCTGCGGGAGACGCTCCGGGAGTGGTTCCCGGGTCGCCAGTGGGTGCTCATCTTCGGCGCGTCAGCCGACAAGGACATCCCCGGGATGATGCGGGCGCTCCTGCCCATCACCGACTACCTCATCGTCACCCGCTCCGACCATCCCCGGTCCGCCACCCCGGTGGAACTGGCGGACATCGCCGCGTCGGTGGGCGGCGGGGCGGAGATTGCCGTCAACATCCGGCGCGCCTTTCAACGGGCCCTGACGCTTCTCAGGCCGGATACCGGCATCCTGGTCACCGGCTCCATTTTTCTCGTCGCCGAGGCCCGGGAAGAGTGGGCCGAACACAACGGCCAGCCCCTGCCCGAAAACGACAGGACGGATTAATGAAATTGTAAAAACCACGAAGGACACAAAGGGCACGAAGGAATTTGAGCCGTCAGGGGTCAGTTGTCAGGGATTAGCCTGTTTTTCTAATCCCTACCTCCTGATCACTAACCCCTGGATTTGGTGTCCTTTGGTAATTACCTACCCTGAATCGTTTGCAGATAATGTAGCGTAGGCTTTAGCCTGCGAATACAGGCCTGGCGGCCTGCGCTACAGGGGCATGCCTTCGCCGCGTCTTTGATAGCGCTTGCCCGGGGGCTCCCTGGTAGGTAGTTACGTCCTTTGTGTGCCCTTTGTGCTTTGTGGTAGACTTACAATACGGAATCCGCAATACGGAGTACGCAACATGAACCGTGATTGGGGTGAATGGTGGACACAAATGGGCTGGTCCCAGCCCGGGTTTTTCCCGTATTTTGACGAGTACGAGGAAGAAGAGGCCCCCGAAGAGCAGGCGGAGGAGATTATTGAGGGGCCGCTCCTGCCACTGCGGGACATGGTCTTTTTCCCGCGCATGGTCGCTCCGCTGGTGGTGGCGCGGCCGGCGTCCATTGAGGCCGTGGAGGTGGCGCTGGAACTGGATGAGCCGCTCATCGCGGTGGCCCAACGGGACCCTCAGGTAGAAGAGGCGGGGCCGGAGGACCTCTACAACTTCGGCACCGACATCATCATCGGGCGCATGCTCCGCATGCCCGACGGCACCATCAGCATTCTGGCCCAGGGCCACCAGCGGGTGCAGATTCTGGAATACATCCACCTGGAGCCGTACATCCGGGTGCGGGCCATGCCCATCGTGGAGCCGACGGAACGCTCCCGGATGACCGAGGCGCTGATGCGGGCCGTCCTCAACCTCTTTGAGCGCGTGGTCCAGTTGAGCCACAACCTGCCCGAAGACCTCTACGTCTTCGCGCTGAACATCCGGGAGCCCGGCTGGCTGGCGGACCTGATCGCCCAGAGCCTCAACCTGGATACCGCCCAGCGCCAGGAAGTCCTGGAGACGCTGGACCCCACCGCCCGTCTTCAGCGGGTCAACGTCCTGCTGGCGAAGGAACTGGACGTCCTGGAACTGGAGGACAAAATCCACTCTCAGGTCCAGCAGGAAATGGACCGCTCCCAGCGGGAGTACTTCCTGCGGGAGCAGATGAAGGCCATCCAGACGGAACTGGGGGAGACGGATACCTTCACCCAGGAGATCAACCAGTTGCGGGAGCGGATAGAACAGGCCCAGTTCCCGCCGGAGGTGCGCGCCCAGGCGGAGCGGGAACTGGCCCGGCTGGCCGCCATGCCCCCCATGGCCCCCGACGTCGGCATCATCCGCACCTACCTGGACTGGCTGCTGGAACTCCCCTGGGCCGAGGAGACGGAGGACAATCTGGACCTCAACCACGTGGCCGAGGTCCTGGAGTCCTCTCACTACGGCCTGCCGAAGGCCAAAGAGCGCATCCTGGAGTACATCGCGGTCAAAAAACTGGCCCCCGAAAAGATGCGCAGCCCCATCCTCTGCTTTGTCGGCCCGCCGGGGACGGGGAAGACCAGTCTGGGGCAGGCCATCGCCAAAGCGCTGGGGCGCAACTTCGTCCGGGTGAGCCTGGGCGGGGTGCGGGACGAGGCGGAGATTCGCGGCCACCGCCGGACGTACATCGGCGCCCTCCCCGGCCGCATCATCCAGACCATGCGGCGCGCCAAAACGATCAACCCCGTCTTCATGCTGGATGAGGTAGACAAACTGGGGCTGGATTTCCGGGGCGACCCGGCGGCCGCGCTGCTGGAGGTGCTGGACCCGGAGCAGAACCACGCCTTCTCCGACCACTACCTGGAGGTCCCGTACAATCTCTCCAAAGTTTTCTTCATCACCACGGCCAACACGCTGGACCCCATCCCTCCGGCGCTGCGGGACCGCATGGAGGTGATAGAGTTCCCGTCCTACGTGGAGGAGGAGAAACTGGAGATTGCCCGTCGGTTCCTCATCCCCCGCCAGTTGGAGGAGAACGGGCTGAACGGGCACCCGGTCACGTTCACCGATGCGGCGCTGCGGCGCATCATCCGGGAGTACACCTACGAGGGCGGCGTGCGCAACCTGGAGCGGGAGATTGCCAACATCTGCCGTAAGGCGGCCCGGCGGCTGGCGGAGGGGAAGAAGCCGCTGACCCGGGTCACTCCGGCCGACCTGCCCCGCTATCTGGGCCCGCCCCGCTACCCGCGCGACGAGGCGGAGGAGAAGGACGAAGTCGGGCTGGCCATGGGGCTGGCCTGGACGGAGGCGGGCGGCGACCTGATGCCCGTGGAGGTCGCCCTGATGCCCGGCAAGGGCAACCTGACCCTCACCGGTCAACTGGGCGAGGTGATGCAGGAGTCGGCCCAGGCGGCGCTCAGTTACGCCCGTTCCCGCTCCAAAGACCTGGGCGTGAACCCGGAGACCTTTGAGAAAACAGACATCCACATCCACCTGCCGGAGGGGGCCATCCCGAAGGACGGCCCGTCGGCGGGCATCACCATGGCGACGGCGCTGATTTCTGCCCTCACCCATCGCCCCGTCCGGCGGAAATTGGCGATGACAGGCGAGATCACCCTGCGGGGGCGGGTCCTGCCCGTGGGCGGGATCAAGGAGAAACTGCTGGCGGCCCACCGGGCGGGCATGAAAGAGGTCATCATCCCCAGGCGGAACCAGCCAGACCTGGTGGAGATTCCCCGCAAAGTGATGCGGGAACTGAAGGTGCGGATGGTGGAGCAGATGGACGAGGTGCTGGAGGTGGCGCTGCTCCCGCCCCAACCGCAGGAGGAGCCGTCGGCGCAGCCGAAGGCCCACCGGCCCCGCCGGTCGCGGGCCCGCCAGAGGGAGCGGGCGACCCCCACCGTCGGGTCGCCCCCTGCTCCCGGTCCCTCCCCCGCGCACATCCCGACGGGCGCGGTGCCATAAGCCCGCAGGGATGGGGGGCGGCGGGGGCCCTCACCCCTCTCCCTGCCCCCTCCCCTCTCCCGCTCGCCTGCGGCGGCGGGCGAGGGGAGGGGGTGGGAAGAGGGGTTTTGCGGCAGGCGGCTTCGCCGCCTGCCGCAAAACCCCTCTTCAATCTCCCCTCTCCAAAACCGTCGGGCTCAATCTGCAAAGCCCCCTTCGGGGGCTAAAAATAGCCCGAAGGGCTTCGTATGATGAGCCCGAATGTTTCCGTCCGGGCGATGGGCGCCGGCCCGAAACAAACGCAATCGGTATAAGCCGTAGCGCAGGCTGTGGGCTGTGGCGCAGGCTGGCAAGCCTGCGCTACAGGCCTGGCGGCCTGCGCCACATTCATCTCTCCGCAACAATCACCGCTGGCACCGGCACCCACGAGTCTATCTGCACCGGGGTCCCCCCCGCCCGGAAGTACAGGCCGGTGGATTGTCCCCCGTCCAGATTGAGCGCCACGTCCAGGTCCAGGTCCGATTCCAGCAGCCAGCGGGCCAGCGCGTGGAGCGAGAAAAAGCCGTCCTGCGCAACGATGAACAGGACCCGTCCGCGGCGGTCCTGCGCCACCACGGTCCGGCGGGCCGTGCGGCCATCGTCGGCGTCGGGAGGGAACCCCAACACCCCGCCCGGTCGGACCAGCACCGGGAAGGACTGCACGGCCTCCACCAGCACCTCCGTCGGGTCGTGGGGACGGGCCACCAGCCAGCGAATCTCCACCCGTCCACCGGGGAGCACGGCGAACATCCCCCCGAAGCCCGCGTACGAAGTCCCGTAGACCCGCCCGCTGCTGACCAGAAGGCTGGTGGCGGTGTACTCCGGCGTGAAGTACCCCCCGTTCACCACCAGCAGGGGTGACTCTCCGGCACCCTCCAGCGTGGAAACCCATTCCGACACCCGCCGCCCCTCGCCAGGGGTGTAGAGGACGCGGAAGCGGACCTGCGCCGGGTCCAGCCGCACCACCGTCACCCGCTCCACTGCGCCCCCCTCCAGCGTCACCCGCATCCGACGGAGTTCGGCCCCCCTCCCTGCCGGACGCCAGCCCGTATCCGGTGGCTCGGGGGTTGGGGTGGGCGGCGGGGTCGGGGTCGCGGTCGGGGTGGGCGTGGGGGTCGGGGCGGGGAGAAGCCCGCAGGCCAGGGAAAGGAGCAGCAGGCAGGAAGCAAGGAGCAGGAAGCAGGAGGCAGGAGGCAGGAAACGGGGGGCGGGAGGCGAGGAGGAAAATGTTCTACTTTTGAGTGTCGGACGACCTGACATACCATTCCTCTCCTGTTTGGAATTCAAGTATGAGTCTCCTGCAAAAAGGTCATTTCACCGCCGAGACGCAGAGTACGCAGAGATTATACTGATGTAAAACTCTGCGCTCTCGGCGTCTCTGCGGTGAGTTTTTGCAGGGAAGTCAAGTATGCCGCAAAAACCGTTGGAGGTCAAGGGGATGTTGCCGATGGGGAATTCTGGGTTATAATTAAACCACGAAGGACACGAAGGCCACACAAAGGGCACGAAGGATTTTGTATTTCTTTGCGTCCTTTGTGGTGATAATAAACGAGGAGTGAAGATGGAGATTGTCTGGTACGGGTTGAACTGTTTCCGGCTGACGGAGCGGGGAATGGCCACCGTCGTCACCGACCCCTACGGGCCGGAGGTGGGGCTGACCCTGCCCCGCCCCAAAGCCGACATTGTCACCGTCAGCCGGGACATCCCGGAGTGCAACCATACCCGCGCGGTGCGGGGGCCGTTCCGGGTGCTGGATACCCCCGGCGAGTACGAAATCGGCGGCGTCTTCATCACCGCGATCCCCGCCTACGCCGACAAGAAGAAGAGCGCGCTGAGCACCATCTTCCACTTTGACTACGATGGGTTGACCATCTGCCACCTGGGGCACCTGGGGCAGGCACCGACCCAGCCGCAGGTGGAGGCACTGGGGACGGTGGACATCCTGCTGATCCCCGTCGGCGGGGACGGCGGACTTGCCCCTGCCGAGGCGTCGGAGGTCATCAGTTTGCTGGAGCCGGCCATCGTGGTGCCGATGTGGTACAAAATCCCCGGCCTGACCCTCTCCCTGGGGACACTGAACCGGTTTCTCAAGCAGATGGGGATGGAAAAGGCGGAGGCCCGGGATTCCCTCAAGGTCAGCAAAGGGAACCTCCCCCAGGAGACGGAGGTCATTGTCCTGGCACCGAGGCAAGAGTAAATCACACCAAGACACAAAGGACACAAACGCGCCTTTGTGTCTGTTGAGTCCTATAAAATCGTACCGGGCTAAAGTCTCAAAAAATCGTGCCCTCACCCCTCCCCCTGCCCCCTCCCCTCTCCCGCTCGCCTTCGGCGGCGGGCGAGGGGAGGGGGTGGAAAGAGGGG
>Ga0272448_1001657_pt1 | contig 29421 bp, 18 predicted proteins | sample YNPCB0191_FD_202220 | JGI IMG/M metagenome (GOLD analysis project Ga0272448, IMG submission 202220) | Hot spring sediment microbial communities from Yellowstone National Park, WY, United States - YNP-CB-019-1 | ecosystem: Environmental > Aquatic > Thermal springs > Hot (42-90C) > Sediment...
AAAAAACTATTTGTCTCTTTCATAAGAGCGTCCTTATAATCTTTGTTCTTTGTATCTCTTGCATATAAAATTATTAAATCAGCAATGTTTTTCTGTTGGTTATCTATAAAAACATTTTTTCTCAAATAACTTAGAAGTGCATTGTTTGATTTTATATTGCCGGTCATGTTTGAAATTATCCTATTTTCATCATCACCACAACCCTGTATTTTGAATATTGCAAAAAAAAGGATTGCTGTTAAAAATGTGAAGAGTATTGCTATAACATCTACTAATCCTTCCATAACCAACTGCGATTTCTTATTCTTTTTTATTCTATTCTTAAATATCATCTTTACCTTTCTTTTTTTATCTTAAACTTCCCCCTCTTTATTTTATTTTCTTATTTTTATATCTCTTCTATTAACACTTCTGCTTCTAAGATTGCATTGTAGAGATTATCTTTGTCTTTTACAACAACAACTTCTGTTATGATGTTTCTCTTTGTTGAACCCTGACCTTTAAAATAACTCCTTGTGAGCATATCCTGATATTTTTCATCATTAACAATTACTTCTTTCAGCAAAATTCCATCCTTTGTTTTGATAGAGACCTTCATGGACATGTACTTGTTATAATCAAAGTAGAATATCTTTTTTATGTTTTCAGAAGTGAAATTCTCAAGTTCAATTATACCAGGATTATAACTAATTCCATCAAAAAAACTTATTTCTTTACTATAAATCAATTTTTGGGTTTGAACAAATGATTTCACCTGACTTATTTCTTTCTGTGATACTAAAAAGCTATAAACAAAAATCCAGGCAGCAATTAAAACCAAGGTTAGCAATATTATTTTTGGAATCATGTTTATTGCTGCCAAAACAGTAATTCCTGATTTTCCCAAGCAAAACTTCTTTTTATTTTTGAATCTCATTTTTTTTATTTTTGTTTTTTAACTTATTATATTAATCAAATTACCCTTTCTTTCAATGCTTATGCTTTTATTTAAATATTCAAAGATTATTCTCTGATTTGATTTTTTTGAAAACCAATATTCAACAGGGTTCTCATTTTCAAAAAAACTTACTAAAACAGAATTATTAACAACACTTATCTTTGCTCCTATTTTTGAGGTGTTTATTGGATATTCGTAATTCAAATCTCCATTGGCTGACTGTGAAGCTTCAATCAAAAGAGATAGATCTCTTGATAGAAACAACTCTTCATATGCTTTGTTCTTTGAGAATCTTGCAACATAAACTATTAAAGATAAAAGGATTATTGCTATGACTAATAAATTTCCAAGTTCTATCAAACTCCAGTCAGTTGAAGCCCTCTTGGATTTCTTTATTCCTAATTTCATTTTCCAAAAATATTAAGGTTTGTATTCTGATATTACAATATTGTTACCAACTCTTTTTAGGGAAAGCACTATCTTGCCATTAAAATCCTTGCTAAAATACATTAGTGGATTATTGAGTAAGAATAGAAAATAACCTTTGCTTTTGTCATTTGGTTCTATTGTGCTTCCAAAGTTATATTCAATCTTATCTGAAACAATTATGTTTTCAATATCATCACTTAGTATCTTACAATCATGAAAAGATACGCAATCATCCTTTTTCTTGCAAACACATATACAAGAATTACTTCCACAAATCCCTGGCTTTTCAATTACTTTATTCCCACTTTCAACCATGTTTAACCCACCGCGAACAATAAAATCCTTATTTTTTACAAAGCCAACAAGTATGAAGTTGTCTATTAAAGAAAACACTTCAGTAGCATTATCACCATCCTTTATAAGATTGTTATTAATAGTATTAAACAACCTATTAAAAGATTGACTTACTGAGAATCTTGCCTTCTTTCCAGGTAAAAGAGGATAGATTATTGTTGCTATTACAACGATTAGAGTAATTATTATGATTACTCCAATTATTCCTCCTCCTAAATTTTTTAAGCTTTCCTCAGTTCCTCCAGAACCCTCTTCGCTCATAAAAGACCTCTAACAATTTAAATTGTCTTCATTGCATTCCTTTCCAAGCTTTACTACATTGTCTTTTGGAATTATATTAAAAACAACAGACTTACACTTGTTGCTTCCCAATATATAAAAACTAAAAGGCAAATCACTAGTGCATGTTTTTACTTTATTATCATTTTTAATTGAACAATAACCAACAATTTTTTTATCATAAGTATCAATTATCTGAAAATTTAGATATGCGTTTTTAACAAAAACATCTGGTGAACAATGTACTGAAGCATAAGCTTCATTCCAACTCCTCCAAACAAGAGTGTATGGTTGTTTTTCATTGTTTCCCAAATTCCAGCAAATTGTTGTTATATCCTTGTCTGGCTTTTCTAATTTGATATCCTCAATACTTTTGTTGCACAGATCATAGTAAGTATAATCGACTGTTTTAAACTCATAATCTTTATTTCTAACATAGGCTTCAATTATCCTAAAACAAACATTAAGTTTTTTGTTCTTGCAACACTCAGTTTCATGAAGTCCAATAACAAAGTCATTTGTGTTGTTACATTCAATCAATTTATTTTTAGGATCTTTGATTTCAACCTTTAACAATTCACAATCAACATGTACCATGTCTTCGTTTATTTCCTTCAAACAACTGAATTTTACACCATACTTAACATTTTCATATTCAAAAGTACCCCATTCATCAAACTTCAATGAAAATTCCTGATTTCCCTTGGTTTCTTTTTTTATGTATTCATTCAATTCTTTAAATGCAATGTCCCCTTCTGTCATTGTTTCGTTCATTGATTTGTTTAGAGCCAATCTTGATAACGCTGCTTTGTTCTGAAATGTTGAAATTAACACAATAGCAACAAGTAATCCAATTGCTATCATTACTATTAAATCAAATGTAAAGTTTATACTTCCTTTTCTTTTAAGATTCATTTATACCTCCGCTGACAACAATGGGGCTATTAAATTTTTTATCGGTGGAAAAACAATAAATATAAGAATTAATAAAACTATTAATGCTATTAAGAATTTTATTATCGTTGACATTGTTAGTTCCATAAAAACACCTTTTTTTATTATTTATTTTATACTTATCGTAAAAATAATAGCTCCCTTAATCTTTCAATAAGGCTTATGTTCTTATTCTTTATTTGAGATATTATAAATAAGATTATAACTAACAATAATAACAAAAAAATTATTGTCGTTATGACATCATGAACTTCATAACCTCTTTTGAATAATCTTAATCTCATTTTACAAGTGTTAAGATATTATTGCTTTATTATTTTTTGCTTTAAAAATTTTGTTTTTTAAGGAGTTTGAATAGCAGGGAGTTCTTCACAACCAAGCTGGTCAAAAGAACCTTTATTATAATCCCTAAAAACAACGAAGGAAATCCATTGTGGCTCTGCTTTTGAAATAATTGCTCCTGTAGCGGATGCTCCAATACCAAGTAGTGCTATGCCCTTCCAAATCAAAACAGGTCCAATTCCAACTTCAGTTAGAAAAACACCTGCAGCAATCATTATAGCACCAGGAAGGGCAGCTATTACTTTATTACCAAAATTTTCCCAAGCATCTCTTCCTTTAATATATGTGAAGACAATTGCATAGTCCTTGCTTCTTGTAGTATCAACATATGCAATAGAATTTACTATGTCTTCCTCGTCCTTTTTTAAGGATTGTGTCTTTTCTGTTTTATATGCAGTTAAATAGTCAAAATAACTGACACCTCTTGATTTTCTCTTTGACTTTAATAATTCAACAAAATTGTTTAGTTGAACATCATTTGAAAGCTCAAAATGAATGCTTGAACACACAACACAGAAGATTCCATCTTTGTTAAATAATAACAATCTTCCTTCGTGAAATTTGTTCCAACAAAGAACAGTTTCATCAGCAATAACATCCTCAACAACACTCTTAATGTTTTGATTTCCTCTGTATTCTTTAACCTTTTTATTATTTATGTAAACACCATCATCCTTAAAAGTCACATATCTTGTCGGGCATTTTAACTGTGTTGAAAGCATTTCTTTTGTTGCATATGTTGATGCAGCAGCGATTTCCACACTACTCCTACAAACTTCTACATCTTGGTTTTCAGAATATATTACCCCAAACTTATTTATTATAAAACTTGCTATGAATAAAAAAAAGAGTAATATTGTTATTCCAACGATCTTATGATACTCTAATCCAAACTTATTCTTTTTCATTTTCAACATTTTTAGCCATATAAAACCATACACGCATTTGATAAACCATAAGCAGGACCGATAGAAACAAATGAAATATAATTTCTTATAACTCTTAGGACTGAACCTTCAGCTGCTACAAAAACAATATAATAATCATTGTGTGATTTTATGCCAGAATCCTTATTCTTTTTGTTTCCTATTGAATTTTGAACATCTTTAATATTATCTAGTTCATCTTTGCTTATTTGAGGATATAAATAATCAAAATAAGTCATCTTTTTATCCTTTATTTCATTCCTAGTCATAAAATCATATAGTTCTTCATACGTTATTTCATTAAACGGGGCATCTTGAACAGTTACCTTTGCACAAACATTGCACAATATCCTTGCTCCAACAATCACTTTTGTATATTCAATTTGGCCTTCTAAAAATAACTCCCAACATTTTGCCATTTCGTCAGATATTAATTTCAAGGTCTTATTTTTGATTTCTTCTTCACTCAAACCTTTGTAGCTTAATTGTTTTTTCCCATTAATATAAATCCCATTTTTTTTTATTGCTATGTCCTTTGATTCGCATTGGAGAACAGCATCTCCAAAACTAAGAGCAGTTCTGCCAGTATAATATTTTATAATACTTGCTTTACAAGTGCTTTCTTTAGAAGATTCTTTACTTAAACTATTTAATAAACCTGTTATTATAAGAAGAATAAAAATTACTACAAGCACAATTATCATTCCTACAAGAATTCCTATTCCTTTTTTGTTTTTTATCATGCTTGTCCTGTTAGTTTGTTTTTTATCAAAAAATATCTTTGTTTTTTTAAGCTTTTCTTTATTTTTGCTTTTTTAAACACTTTTTCTAAATTATTTATTTTTTAAAATACATCTTAAAAAACAAAAAATAATATAAATAAAAACATTAATTGTTTTAAAATGCTTGGGAATTTTGGGAATTCAAAAAATTTTTCTGAATTAAAAAACAAGAAATTCATTTTTGTATCAGGAGGAGTAATTAGTGGGGTTGGAAAAGGAGTTGCAACTGCTTCTATAGCAAAGATAATGAAGGAGTTCGGATTTAAAGTAACATGCATAAAAATAGATCCTTACATAAATGTTGATGCAGGAACTCTCAGGCCAACAGAACATGGAGAAGTTTGGGTTACTTTTGATGGCGGGGAAACAGACCAGGACTTAGGAAACTATGAAAGGTTCATACACCAAAACCTTCCAAAGAAAAACAACATAACAACAGGAAAGATATATGACGAATTAATAAGAAAGGAACGCTCTGGTTTCTTTTTGGGAAAAACAGTCCAGATAATCCCGCACTTTATTGATGAAATCAAAAACAGGATTTTAGAAGCAGGTAAGGATGCTGAAATTATTTTGGTTGAGATTGGAGGGACTGTTGGTGATTATGAGAATGTCCCATTTTTATTTGCTGCAAAGAGTTTAGAAAAGGACTTTGGAAAAGAGAATGTTGTTTATGTTCTTGTGAGCTATCTTCCCACACCAGGAAATGTTGGTGAGATGAAAACAAAACCGACACAACAGGCAATAAAGATGCTCTCAGAAACAGGAATATATCCTGATATAGTAATTGCAAGGGCAACAGAAGCATTAGACGATGTCAGAAAAGAGAAAATAGAAAAGTATGCAAACATAAACAAGGATTTTATAATATCAGCTCCTGATGTTGATAACATTTACCTGATACCTTTAAATTTTGAAAAGGAAATGCTTGGTAAAAAAATACTTAAAAAACTAAACCTAAAGCCAAGAAAGAGTGCTGATTGGAGTGTCTGGAAGAGAAGTGCAGATTTCCTTAACAAATCAGAGAGAATTATAAAAATAGGAATAGTAGGAAAGTACTTCAGGATAGGAAATTATATCTTAAAAGATTCTTATATATCTGTTGTTGAATCATTAAATCATGCTGCCGCATATTTGAAATCCAGGGTTTCTGTTGAAGAGGTTTCTTCTCAGGATTTAGAGGGCAATGGAATAAGAGCTCAGGAAATTCTGAGCAGGTTTCAGGGATTAATTATTCCAGGTGGATTTGGAAGCCAAGGGGTTCTGGGAAAGATAAATGCCATAAAGTATGCAAGGGAAAAGAAAAAGCCATTCTTAGGGCTTTGCTTTGGAATGCAATTAGCGGTCATAGAATTCTGCAGAAATGTTTTAAATATAGGAGATGCTGATAGTTTAGAAATAAACCCAAAAACAAAAAATCCTGTTATAACAATACTCTCAGAACAGCAGGAATTATTGAAGAAGAATGCATACGGAGCAACAATGAGATTAGGTGATTATGCAGCAGTCCTTGACAAGGACAGTATTGTCTATAAACTCTATAAGGAATTTGGAAGAATAAAGAATGACAAAAAAACAATTAATGATTATTTAAAAGATAATGATTTAAAGTTCAGGGCAGGTTATGTTCCAAAGAATTCTGAAGCGATTCTTGAAAGGCACAGGCACAGATACGAAGTAAATCCAGAATACATTGAACTTTTGGAGAAGCATGGAATGAAAATTAGCGGTTTTCATTTTATTGATGAAAAAACAAAACTTGTAGAATTTATTGAGTTGAGAGGACATCCTTTCTTTGTTGCAACACAATCACATCCAGAGTTCAGATCAGGATTTTTAAGCCCTGCTCCTCTCTTCGTGGGTTTTCTAAGGGCTTGCTTCAATGGTAATTAAATGGTAAGGATGCTTGAGAGCATTTTCTTTACTACAATCATTATTATGAATATCAATAGCAGGGTTAGAATTATTATTATAAGTTGACGCATTGCCATGTTTCAAATATAATCTTAATCAGTATAAAAACATAACTGATTTTTAATATAAAAATTTAATTCTCTAACCAAGCATATCAAATTTTTTCTTTTTTTTAACAAGTGTTCAAAAAATAAAAAAGGGCATTTTTATGACTTTTATAATACAAATAAAATACAAATAACTTACAAAATTAAAAATTTAGAGTTGCCTTCTTGTAATAAGCATAAAATAGAAAAATTTATATATCAGTAAATAAACAATTGTCTTACAAATGAATTACAATTATTTATTTAGTATACTAATATAATAAATCCCAAAAATATAAAAACGAACAAGCTAGCAGGTGATTTTTTGAGGGATAAGAAAAAAGAGGATGTAGAAATTCTAAACATAAGATTGCCTTCAAACATAATTTCTTGGATAGATTCTCAGATAAAGAATAAGACATACAAGACAAGATCTGAAGCATTAAGAGAACTTCTTAGAGAACTTATACTTACCTACTCCAAAATCCATGAAAGAGACAGGGGTGATGAACAATAGCAGACAGAATAGTCAGTATCAGAATTCCAAAATCAATGATGCAAGAACTAAAGAAGATTGCAGAGAAGGAGCACTATATGGACCTGAGCGAAGCAGTCAGGAGTTTTTTAAGGAAAAAGATGCTTGAAAGCTCAAACAAAAGAGGTTTTGATAATGGAGAGATAAAGGACTACCTAAAAAGAATACTTGAAAAGAAAATAAGCGAGGAGAATAAGAAATTGTTGGCAGAACAATTAAGAATAATAGAAGAATTGCTTGAGAAAAGTAATATTTCAAGAAAATAAAAATGATTTGCAATAATAAAAAACGGAATTTTGAAGTTAAGAGCAAAAAAAAGATAAGCATAACCATTTTACTTTTCGTTTTAATATTTTTAACATTCACACTACAAAATCCAAACAAAACAATCATATTAGCAGAAGAAGATGGGTTGAATCAATCAATCAACGACACATTAATTAATAAAACAATGGATAACCAAACAAACACAAGCACAAACAATCCCCCAGTTCTTTTAAAGGAAATAAACAATTATACTATTAATTATGGAGAGGAAATAGAACTAAATCTTTCAGAATACTTCTATGATCCTGACAATGATACAATTATTTATTCAGCAGTTTCAACCCAAAACATTTCAATAACAATAGTTGAGAGCATAGCATACATTAAAGCGATAAACAATTTTACAGACATAGGATATGCAAGATTCTTTGCTTCTGATTTAAAGAACATAACATTTAGTAATGAGTTTTCAATAAATGTTTCAAAATTGGAAAATTATACAAACAATCCCCCAAACTGCACCATACTAAACATAACACTAGTAAATAATTACAACCGAACAATAGATTTCAATGAACTTTGCAATGACTATGAAAACCAGACATTGAATTTTTACATTATAACAGATTTAAACTTTACACAGAACAATTCAACATTCACATTTATACCATGGAGTAAAGGAACATTTAATGCAACATTGATTGTAAACGATTCAAAGAACACTTCCATATATAATTTTAAAATTCAGGTTTTGGATTTTTGGTTCAACATTTCCACAAACAAGAAGGAATATCTCCCTGGAGAAGAGACATACATAAGCATAAACGCACCAAATGATTCAATTGTAAATCTGACATTGTTAACTCCTGCACAAAAGAGAGAGCAAGAACTGATAAGCAATTTTCCAGTGACATACATTTATTATGGTTCTGAAGAAGGAACATATTATATAAAAGCACAGATAACTTATTATTATGTAAATCAAACAAAGGAATTGAATTTTACAATCAAAAGCCCAAGCAATTTAACAGCTATTATTGATTCTGTTTCAGAAGCAAGAACGATAGACACAATAACACTTAGGGCAATTGTTTCGGGAAACTACGGAAGCGTTATTTATGAATGGGACTTTAACAATGACAACATAACAGATTCAAATTCCCAAAATGCAACATACAACTTTAGGAATCCTGGAACAGCAAGTGTAAGATTAAAGGCAAAGGATGCTTACAAGCAAGTTACTGTTTACAGGCAGATAAGAATTTTAGGACTTTACGATGTTACAATAGTTGTAAAGGATGAAAATGGAGAACCTTTAAATGCTGTTGTAAAATTCAACAATGAAACAAAGAACACACAAAATGGCAACACCACATTCAAGGATGTCCTTGAAGGAGAGCACAAAGTATATATTTCAAAGGACGGATATTATGATTATGAAAGTTTTATAGTAGTCTCCTCAAACAAAATAGTTGAGATACAACTTACAAAAATAAGGGAGAAACCAAAGATAACAATAATAAAGCCAGAGAACAACTATGTTTTCAATGATAAAAACATTAGCATAAAATTCTCAGTTGATGCTTATACAAAAGTGAATTGCATTTTATACTTAAAGAGCATTGGTGACTGGTGGATTGAAAACTCAGATTTAAAAAACATAACACCAAACACAGAAGCGATTTTTCAGTTGAAATTAGAAGAGGGGAACTATACTTCAAAGATAGAGTGTTCTGATGGGTTGATGAGTTCTACAAGCGATGAGATAAACTTTAAAATAAACCTTTCAGCAGTTCAATTGATTACAAATTATGATTCAGTTTCGGTTTTTGATGATGTAATAGAAGAAATAGACAATTCAATATCCTATGTTTATTCTCTAAACACAGATATTTTAGAAACACTTGTTAGTTTAAACATAATCAAAGAGCTTGAGAATTCCAAAAAGGATGTTGAAAGGGCAAGAAGGGATTATTTTGATTTAAGACAAAGAGAACTAAGCCAAAAGGAGTTAGAAAATCAAAGTTCAGAAATTTTAAAGAGGGTCTTAAATGCAAGAGAGAAAATAATCACCAAAGTGATACTAAAAGATGCAGCATCTTTCATAAAATACCCAACAGAAGAAGAAATCAACAACATAACAATGGACTACTACAAAATTTTTAACCCAAAGATAAAATATTCAGAATACAAAAAACTTAACGAGCAGGTGCAATCTTTAGCAACTGTTACAACAAAGGTTGAAAGGATAGTAATAGAAAGAAATAACTATACAGAAGAGTTTTACATAATAAAGAAGATGGTAAATCCATCAGCAAACTTGAGTGATATTTCTTTGATTCAAAAGATACCAAAGAGTATAATTGAAGATGCCTCAAAAATAAGGTTTCTTTCAAAAGCAAATATCTTACAGCAGGATCCTTTAGTAGAGTTCAAAATAAGCGAACTTGAAAATAACATTGCAACTTATCTTATAAACATTGAATACATGGGAAATAAAAATATAAAGGATTTTGAAGAAATAAAGGATGTGTTTGTGCTTAACAAAGTAAACTCAAAGTACTCGCAAACAACAGGAATGGCAATAATTGATCTGAATAGGTTAAACCTTAAAAATGCAGACACAACATCATTCAGAATTTTCTTGGTTGTATTCTTGCTCCTTGTATTCCTACTGCTTTCTTTGGAGATAAATCCGATTTTGTTAATCAAGAAAGGAAGGAATGTTGAAAAACAGATTACTATCCTATTGGAACAGGCAAAGGAATTGATGCAGCATGCAAAGTATGATGAAGCAGCTTCATTATACTATGAAATAAAATTACTTTACAATCTCCTGAGTTTCAAACAAAAGGAAGCATTATACGAGGACATCAAAAACTTTTATGACAGCTTGAATGCAGCATATTTAGAACAACTATTGGAAGAGGCGCAGGTTTCTCTGAATGAAAATAGGATTCAGGATGCAAAAAAATTCTTTGAATATTGCACTTATGTTTACCAGATTTTACCAAAAGATCTCAAAGACATCCTTTCAAGGAAATATGAAAACTTGAAAAAAACAATTGAACAAAAATGAAAGGGATATCTGATCAAGAAATAGGAACAAAATTTTGCATTTTTTTGATTTTATCACTAATTATGCTAATCTTAAGTATTTTGTTCAATTCAGGAGAAGCATTTGCATTGATCGTAGAACCTCAAGAAATAAATGAATTTGTTGCGATAAACAAGTTTTTAGAGTTAAACATAACATTCCAAAACGATGAATACCAAACAGTGAACATAAATCTTGAGAAATCAAAAGAACTTGAAGGAATTGTGGATATAACAGAGACATCCTTTAAACTAAATCCAAAAACATACAAGAATATAAAAATATTGATCCTTGGGAATGCTGAACAGGAGATATATTTTAACAAGAGTTTTAAACAGATTTCAGGATACATAAATGTTCTTCCGATAAATAAAAAAATTCCTGTAAAGATTGTGATAACAGATGGCAGAAAATCATTGTTGCAAACAATGTTCGTTGAATTAGAGCCAGTAAACAAGGTTGTTGCTCAAGGAAGTGATTTCAAATACAAGATAAGCATAAATAACTTACTTACGGATTGGAGTTACAATGTAACATTAACTTATAAAATAGTTAATGAAAAAGAAAACTTTTCAATGAACATTGAAAACGATAATAGCACAATTCTATTGAAAACATCAAAGACACTGATAAAAACATTTAAAATACCTGAAGATTTTAGTTCAGGGGATTATAAGCTGATAGTTGATACTTATTATTTAAAATACAATGCAACATATTCAACTCTCTTTACAGTCCAAACACCATTCTTGAAATTGAAGTTATTTGGGAAGATAATGGTCTGGCAGATATTATTATTCTTTGTTATATTAGTATTGCTGAGTTTTGCTTATGTTCGTTATCGTGTTTTTAGGCGTTCTAGGTTGCGTTATGGTGTTTCTGTTGATGTTAGGAGTTTGCGTCGTGTTTCTGATAAGTTGGGTTTTGTTGGTAGGGTTGCTGAGGTTGGTGTTCCTTTTTATTTTGATTTGAATTTGTTGACTACTCATTGTATTGTTGCTGGTGCTACTGGTGGTGGTAAGAGTGTTGCTGCTCAGGTTTTTGTTGAGGAGTGTTTGAAGCGTGGTGTTGGTGTTTTGGTTTTTGATCCTACGGCTCAGTGGTCTGGTTTTTTGAGGGCTTGTTCTGATGTTAGGATGTTGGGTTTGTATTCTAGTTTTGGTTTGAGGCGTTCTGATGCTCGTGGTTTTCCTGGTAATGTTCGTTTGGTTAGGGATGCGAGGGAGGTTGTTGATGTTAGGCGTTTTTTGAGGGGTGGTGAGATTAATGTTTTTGTTTTGAGTAGGTTGGATCCTGAGGATATTGATTTTTTTGTTGCTAATACTGTTCGTGAGGTTTTTAGGGCTGGTTTTGATGAGTTTGGTGGTTTGCGTTTTTTGTTGGTTTATGATGAGGTTCATCGTTTGTTGCCTAGGTTTGGTGGTTCTGGTGAGGGTTTTGTTCAGATTGAGCGTGCTTGTCGTGAGTTTCGTAAGTGGGGTATTGGTGTTGTTTTGATTTCTCAGGTTTTGTCTGATTTTGTTGGTGAGATTAAGGCTAATATTAATACTGAGGTTCAGGTTAGGACTCGTGATGAGGGTGATTTGCAGCGTGTTCGTGAGAAGTATGGTGAGGAGTTTTTGAGGGGTTTGGTTAGGGCTAGTGTTGGTACTGGTTTGTTTGAGAATCCTGTTTATAATGGGGGTAGGCCTTTTTTTGTTAGTTTTAGGCCTTTGTTGCATAGTGTTTCTAGGTTGTCTGATGGTGAGTTGGATTCTTATGATCGTTTTAATGGTTTGGTTGATCAGTTGGGTTTTGAGTTGGATTCTTTGGAGGGTTTGGGTGTTGATGTTTTTGATTTGCGTTTGGAGTTGAGGTTGGCTTTGGATAAGTTGAAGGTTGGTAATTTTGGTATGGTTGAGGTTTATTTGGATGGTTTGAGGTCTAGGGTTGATAGTGTTTGGAGGGGTTTGGGTAGGGTTGCTCCTGTTTTTGAGCGTCGTTTGGTTTCTCGTGAGGATGTTTTGCGTAGTGTTGAGGAGGCCAAAAAAGAAAGGAAAAAAGTGATTAAGGAAGAAAAATCATCTGAAAAAGAGAAACAAAAGGAAAAGGAGAAAAAGAGCCAAAAAATAGTAAAACCCCTTGTTTTTGATAATGGTGCGATGGTCAGTTCTGTTGAAGAGTTATTGGATGCCTTGCCACCAATGAGTGTTTCTGTTTTTAATAAACATGTTAATCAATCAAAAAATGATATTAAGGATTGGGTTGAAAGGGAATTTAAGGATGAAGAATTAATAAAGGCGGTTAGTGTTGTGACGAAAAAAGAAATGATAGACAATATTAAAAAATATTTAGATGAAAAAGGTAAAAGCCAAGATAAAAATAAAGAGAAAAAAGAATAAAAAATAAGTAAATAAAAAAGTAATTTTTGAAAAAACTTTAAATTTAAATTTGCTTGGGAGCTTGAATTTATAGAAATCAGAAAATACTTATAAGATGATTCTATGTTTTAAGATTATTTTATATCTTTAAATTGAATTTTGAATTAGTTTGCTGAAATGTGTTATAGTGAGTGCCAAATAGATTAGGATTCTATATTACGAATACATACTTAATATGTAATAATAAGAGAAAATCAAAATATTTACTATTATTATAATTTTATAAAAAAGAGATATAAAACAGAAACATTTATATATCAATATACATATTTAGTATGTTTTAGTATGCTTACCTAATTGTGAGGTGATGTTTTATAAGAAAACAAGCACGCAAACAAGAAAAAGCAAATAGAACTCAAAACAGGGTTTCTAAAAAAATTTCTAAAGAGAGAATTGAAAAAATCAATCAAAGAATTGGTTTCAATCCGAGTGAAGTATTTCAAGATATAAATAGCAAAAATATAATTAATAGGAGGCATAGCAAGAGGATAACAATTACTATTGATAAAAAACTATTGGATTTTCTTGATTACATAATTTCCAAAAGGATCTTTGCTAATAGGAGTCATGCTTTTGAATTTTTAATAAGAAAAAGAGCAGATTTTGAGAATGAAAGAGAGAATTACTATTACCTTAAATGAGGAATTGCTGGACTGGGTAGACAACAAGATCAAAAAAAGGATCTTTGCTAATAGGAGTCATGCTTTTGAATTTTTAATAGCGAGATTGATGGAAAACAATAACATAAGGCATGAAGATGAAAAGAATAGACAAAAGTAAAAAAACAGGAAGAGAGGAAAAAAAGAAATTTAAAAAACAGTTTGATAGAGATATAATTAGAGCTTTGTTCTATTTGATTTTAATAATAGTTCTTATATTCCTGACAACGATTGTTTTAATACAAATAAAGAAGTATCTTGGTTACATGGCGCTTCAAACCAGAGCAGGTTCAATATCTGAATTAAAGATTGATTTAAGATTACCAGCATCAATATGGAGCGGATTCTATGGTTTGGGATTAATGGTTCCTGGTTACACAGAAAGGCAGTTTGATGTTGCAATTGGAAACACAATAAAGAACAAGCACCTAGTTTTTGACTGCTTAAAATACAATGAGGAAAATCCGCCTGAAATCTATGCTTCAACATCTCCTGATATCCTTTGGGAAACACTGACCCCTGCAACAACAGATATGGTTGATAATTATTTGGAAGTAAGTCCTGATTACATAATGTCTGGCACAAATACATTTACAACAATAATGACAATAAAATTAGGAGACAGAAACATTACTAACATACCAGCAACTTATACAAAGAAATTTGGAGAGCCAGATAGCATGCTCTTTGACATTGGAGTTTTAAAAGATGCGAACAATAATTTGGTTTTTGTAACTCATATAACTGATTATGTCAGAGGTTTTAACAATGAACTTGTGAATTACCAGATTATGTTGCCTGTAAAACCAGAAACAACACCTGTATATTATTTTTTTAGAGATCCCTATGAAGAATGTCCTGCAGGACCAGCACCTGCTGTCAACACAACATTATATGGTTATGTTTTTGATAATGAAACTTTAGAACCATTGAGCAATGTAACAATACGCATTCAAGGGATTGAGGTTTTAACTGATGAGAATGGATTTTACAACATAACTGCCTTGGACGGAACATACAACCTATTTGGTTCAAAAGAGGGATATCATAACTATATAACCAAAATAAACCTTACGCCTGATAATTCCAGTACTCCTGAGAGAGAAGACATAAAAGAATTTAATTTTACAATGCAAAAAATCCACGGACCTGAATTTGGCAATGGAACATTAAAAGGCAGAGTAACTGATTCAAGTTCTAACCAACCACTAATTAATGTTTCAATAATAATTGCTGGAATTATAACTTATACTAATACATCAGGAGAATATGAATTAAACCTTACAGAAGGTAATCATACTTTGATTGCTTTGAAACAAGGATACCAAGATTTTTACAATTTCAGTGTTCCAGTGATAAGAGACAATATTACCTACTATAATTTTTCAATGAAGTTATTACCTCCACCACAAGAAGCGCAGATACAAAAGACAGGAACAACAGAATTCACCTCTAATGCTCCACAAGTTCCACCACAAATACAGGAACCAATAGAGATAATAGATCACATCGTTTCAATGAGGATAATAGACGAACAGATGAGAAAGGATTCTTTCATTGATCGGCTGATGACAATAAAAAGCTACAAGAGAACAACGGCACAAATAACGCTCTCTGTTTTAGGTGATGTAAGTGATATGGTTTTGTTAGACAAATCAAAACTGATAATTGAACCTCAGGGAAGCGAAAACCTGAGCATAAGATTGTTGGCAAACAAAGAGCCAGGAATATATGAAGGAGTTCTTGTAATGCAGGGAGATTTTGAAGATAGAATACCAATAAGAATAATAATCTATGAAAAGGAAAGGTTGCCTATAGAGTCAATGCTTATAAAGGTAACTCCTTTAAAAGAAGTGATCAGCCCAGGAAGTTATTTGAAATTCAGGGTTTCATTAACAAACCTGCTAAAGGAGCAATATTACAATGTAACACTAAAATACTATTTGATAAATGAGAAAACCAACGAATCAATATACTTAGGAAATGATTCTGAAATACTCCAAACATCTCTTTCTTTGATAAAGTCATACAAAACAAACGACACCATTGAAGAAGGTTTTTACAGAATTGAAATCAAAGCAGAATACTTAAACTTTGAGTCATATTCCAGCACAATAATCAGAATAGCGAAACCATTCTACATGTATGCCCTGTTTGGAATTCTCCCATTATGGCAATTGTTCCTAATAATCTTGATAGGTTCCATTCTGAGTTTTGCTTATGTTCGTTATCGTGTTTTTAGGCGTTCTAGGTTGCGTTATGGTGTTTCTGTTGATGTTAGGAGTTTGCGTCGTGTTTCTGATAAGTTGGGTTTTGTTGGTAGGGTTGCTGAGGTTGGTGTTCCTTTTTATTTTGATTTGAATTTGTTGACTACTCATTGTATTGTTGCTGGTGCTACTGGTGGTGGTAAGAGTGTTGCTGCTCAGGTTTTTGTTGAGGAGTGTTTGAAGCGTGGTGTTGGTGTTTTGGTTTTTGATCCTACGGCTCAGTGGTCTGGTTTTTTGAGGGCTTGTTCTGATGTTAGGATGTTGGGTTTGTATTCTAGTTTTGGTTTGAGGCGTTCTGATGCTCGTGGTTTTCCTGGTAATGTTCGTTTGGTTAGGGATGCGAGGGAGGTTGTTGATGTTAGGCGTTTTTTGAGGGGTGGTGAGATTAATGTTTTTGTTTTGAGTAGGTTGGATCCTGAGGATATTGATTTTTTTGTTGCTAATACTGTTCGTGAGGTTTTTAGGGCTGGTTTTGATGAGTTTGGTGGTTTGCGTTTTTTGTTGGTTTATGATGAGGTTCATCGTTTGTTGCCTAGGTTTGGTGGTTCTGGTGAGGGTTTTGTTCAGATTGAGCGTGCTTGTCGTGAGTTTCGTAAGTGGGGTATTGGTGTTGTTTTGATTTCTCAGGTTTTGTCTGATTTTGTTGGTGAGATTAAGGCTAATATTAATACTGAGGTTCAGGTTAGGACTCGTGATGAGGGTGATTTGCAGCGTGTTCGTGAGAAGTATGGTGAGGAGTTTTTGAGGGGTTTGGTTAGGGCTAGTGTTGGTACTGGTTTGTTTGAGAATCCTGTTTATAATGGGGGTAGGCCTTTTTTTGTTAGTTTTAGGCCTTTGTTGCATAGTGTTTCTAGGTTGTCTGATGGTGAGTTGGATTCTTATGATCGTTTTAATGGTTTGGTTGATCAGTTGGGTTTTGAGTTGGATTCTTTGGAGGGTTTGGGTGTTGATGTTTTTGATTTGCGTTTGGAGTTGAGGTTGGCTTTGGATAAGTTGAAGGTTGGTAATTTTGGTATGGTTGAGGTTTATTTGGATGGTTTGAGGTCTAGGGTTGATAGTGTTTGGAGGGGTTTGGGTAGGGTTGCTCCTGTTTTTGAGCGTCGTTTGGTTTCTCGTGAGGATGTTTTGCGTAGTGTTGAGGAGGCCAAAAAAGAAAGGGAGAAGGCCATAAAGGAGGAAAAGAAATCCAAAGGAGAAGAAGAGGAAAGTGAAGAAGAGGAAGAAGAAGGGGAAGAAAGAAAAGATGAAGAAGATGAAGAAAAGGAATCTGAAAGAACCCGAGAAAAAAAAGAAGAAAAAGAATACATAACTCAAGAAGAGAAAAAACAAAAAGAGGAGAAAAACGGTTCTTTAGAGAACCGAAAAATCAACGGAGAAAAGCAAGAAAATAATAGCTCTAAACAAGCACTTGATAAAGTTGAGTTCTTGAAAAAGGAAACAGAGCCACAATTCTATTTCACATTGAAGAATGATAAAAAGCTTAAGAGTATTTATGATTTAATTGAAGAATTGGAAATCATGAGTGATGATGTTTTTTATTATCATGTTAATGATTTTAAGAATGATTTTGAGAATTGGATTCGTTTTGTTTTTTTGAATAATGAATTGGCAGATAAGATTTCAAAAACCAAAACAAAGAGGGATATGCTAAAGGCAATAGGTGAGTATCTTGGAAGAAGCAGTTGATATTCCGGAATCAAAGTATTTTGTTTTAAAGGACGGCAAGAGGTTGAAGAGTATACAGGAATTGGTTGAGGAATTGAGGGGTATGAGTGATGATGTTTTTTATTATCATGTTAATGATTTTAAGAATGATTTTGAGAATTGGATTCGTTTTGTTTTTTTGAATAATGAATTGGCAGATAAGATTAGCAAGTTAAAAACAAAAAACGATATCCTATTGGAATTGCAGAATCATGTTTTAAGAAACAATTTGAAAAGGCAAGATGAAAATTTAATCAAAAAGCACGAGGCACCAAAGAATGATAAAAATCCAAAAACACTAGATTTGGAAATGAAGTTGGAAAGCATAAAGAAAAGGATATCAGAACTTAGAAAACAGGGATTTGAAACCAGGAATGCTGAACTAATGGTCTTGTTGATTTCCCCTAAAATAAGATTTGCAGATGTAACAAACAGTGAAGTTGAATTTTTCAAAGCAGAACAAAGCATAAAGAATCTTGAATTAGAACTTAAGGAGATTGAGATGTCCAAGCCAGATGAATTTCAAGAGGGGTTGAAAGAAATAAAATCAAACTCAAATTTGGAAATTGAGAAAAAAGAGGTGTGAAAATGTTTAAGTTTTTTAAGAAGAAGAACAAGGAAGAAGACACAATATCAGAACAGGAAAAGCTTGACCAGGCAGAAGAACAGCAGATCAATGTTGAAACACAACAAAAAACATCAATCAATATTGAAGCAGAGGTATTGAGATTAAAATCAACAGTTGAAGCACTTGGTGAAGTCAGGAAAGCAACAGAAGAAAGACTTGGAAACTTGAGTCAACAGGTTGGAGAACTTAGAGGAATGATAATAGATAGGGATAAACAGATATCACAAATAGAAGTCAAAGCAACAAAGGCAGCTGATTTGGTGCAGGCAGTTCATCCTGAAGAACTGATGTCAGAAGTCAAGAGAGAGGATGCCAAGATAGAAGCAGTAAAAGCAATGGTTGAAAGCAAGGAACTTGTGTTAAAGCAGGTTTTGGATGAGATGAAGCAGTTGAGAACAGAAGTCAATAAGTTCAAAGGAATTGAAGAGATAATAAAGATGAGTAAGGAAGTAAGCCAGGAACTGGTAAACATAAAAAAGGAAAGGGCAATCATTGAAAGACATTCAAACAAAGTTGAAACACTCTTTGTAGAAATGCAAAAGGAATTCACAGAGTTCAAACAGCTTCAAGACAAGATTACAGATTTAGCAAAAACCACAACAGACCTCAACAGTTTGGTTGACAAGCTAAAGGTTAGTGTTGAGGAAGCAGCAAAGCAGAAAGAACTTAGCAAGTTAAGTACGAATTTTGAGGAATTCAAAAAACAGATAACAAATGTAGTTGATCTGTTTAACAAGAAATTCGTGGAATTACAAAAGAACACAAGGTTGGAGTTGCAACTGTTCCAAGAGGCATTTAATAAGAAGGCAGAAGAGAAGTTAAAAGAAATAGAAGAAAAGATTAACGAAATAAAGAAAAGAGAAGCAGAAATAAAAGCAACTGTAAGATAAAAAAGCGTGCAAGCAAATGAAGTTTTAACAAACAAATTAAAACAAAAATGAAAGCACAAAGAAACAAGCAGTTTGAAATAAAAGCACTCTTAAGAACATTGAGAACGCAATTAAATGTAACTCTAAATAATCTAAATAAAAAATCAGAGATAAAGAAAATTGTTTTGCTAACAATCACAATCTTTTTAATAATAACCTTAAGTTTGAGTTTTAGTTTTGGATTAGATAATATAAATTCAAAGATAAACATTGATAAAAATGAGGTCTTCTTAGGAGAGAAAATAAACATAAAAATAAACAAGTTTTTTGAGGATTCTTTAATAATAATAAACTGCACATCTGAAAACAAAAAAGAAACATACAGAATATTTAATATAAAAAACAGCATAGCTTTTACTCCTGAGAAACAAGGAGATTGCACAATCTATCTTATTTACAGAGGAATAATATTGGATTTTAAGAATTTTATTGTTAAAAACAATGAAGGAGAAAAGAATATAGAAGAGAACAAGCTATTGCAAAACAACTACTATAATTCTTCAATTTTAAAAATTGATAACAATCAAATTAAAAAGGTGGAGGAGAAGAATAGTGAAGAAGGATACAACATACTTAAAACAAAAGGAATAGAAAATAAAAAATTAAGCATAAAAGATAGCAGAAAGAGAGATGTAGATGCAAAAGTAAGAATTTCAGATGGAAAAACAAATTCCAAAAAAGTTATAATTGAGTTCAAAAATAATAGTGTGAAAAAAATAGAATTTGAGGACTTTAATTTTAATGAAAATTCTGAATTGAGAATTGAGGATGTTCCTGGCTCAGAAGTGGACAACTTCTCAGGAACAGCAGTGCGCTCCTTCGCAATAGATCCCACAGGAGTGGAATTCTCACAGGCGGAGTTTACCTACACAGCATCAGGAAATGAGCTCTGGAAGTGCAAAAACTATGATTTTGCTCTTAGAAAATGCAACGGAAGATATGAGAAGATAATGGATACTATACCCGGGGGGACATACAGTGTAAAACTCACAAAGGAGGACCCGCTTTACACCGAAGTGTGGAACAACATAACATGCACTTGCCAGAACACAGGACCAAACAACGATTGGGCATACTGCGAGGTCTTCTGCCCCATCAATGTGCCAATTCCTACAAATGCTACAGACGGCTATCTTTCTGTTGTTGGCTACAATGTTTCAATACAAACATCCTACCCTGCAGGAGGAGGGATAACTTCTGGCTCAGGAATGCATTACGGATTCTTTGACAGGGATCAGACAAAAGCAAATTCAAACGAGTCATTCATAGGAGTTGTAGCATATGACGGCCCTGGCACTACAACCCAGCTAATTTACAACTCCAGTATGAGCTCTTCTGGAAGCACTTCCTTTAGCAAGGAAAACTGTCCAACCTGGAGCTCAGGATACTGCACATGGTATATCTTTCTCAACTCAACTGCAAAGAGCAGTAAGATAAACAGGCCAGTGACAGTAAAAATAACCCTAAACAGCATCAACTGGACCTGGAACTACACAATACCAACTCCGTCCAACATAACAGTAAACCTGACAAGTCCTTCAGATAATGCAGCCCTTAACTTCAATAATGTAAACTTTACATACATCCCTGTATCTTCAACTCCAATCTTAAACTGTAGTTTATACTTGAACCTGAGTGGAAGCTGGGCTCCTGTTGCATTCAATAACTCAATACAAAACAACTCAGTAAACTGGATAAACTACACATTTTTAGATGAGGGAATTTATATCTGGAACATTAGGTGCTTCTTAGAAGACAGTAACAGTTTCGCAATATACAATAGGACTCTTACAATAGACACCAGCGCCCCTGTAATTAATCTAATTTCACCTCCTGATGGCAACTTCTCAACAGAATCAGTTGTGACTTTCACTTACAATGTTACTGATAACTTTAACATCGACAACTGCTCCCTAATAATAGACGGTGAAGCTGTTTCAACATCGTATTCTGTTCAGAAGAGCACGCCCCAGAACATAACCTATGCCCTTTCAAATGGAGTCCACAACTGGAGCATAAACTGCACAGACCAGGCAGGAAATGTGAATTCTTCAAGCACGAGAAGCATAAATGTTTCAGCCACTCCTGTAATATGGGAGCGGCGCTGGTATGAGACCTCCACATCAGATTACACTTCAACAGCAAACATCTCGCTGGCCAATTCCAGGGACTCCACACAAAACAGCATTTCAGTAAGCGTACCTGTGAGCAACTCCTACACCCTTGTGAATGCACTCTCGCCCTACATCTCTAGCAACGGTGCCTTTGTACCTGCCGGCACTAATGTTTCATTCAGCGGAGAGTTTACCACAAACCCAAATAACAAAGGATATGTTAGCTGGTTCCTATACAGGACATCCGGAACAACAGATACATTACTATGCAATTATGGGGATGGCGGGGCAGGAGGAGCGGCAATTAGCTCAACCACGACAGCAAGCTGTTCAATACAAAACAGCACGCGCATCCTCCCGACAGAGAGGTTGAAGCTTTCCATAATTTATTACAACAGTTTTAAAAATCCTGTCTCTGTAACTCACTATTGGGATGAAGTCCGCCTATCATTCTTTGAATTTTCAAGCTTCATAACCCTTGGAACCCTTAGCGTTGATCTCATAAATCCTGAGTCAGACATCACAATAGGACAGAATGAATCCTTCAATCTAACATGCGAAGTGAACTGCACAGGAGGAACCTGCCTCAACACACTGGTTTACGCTCAATATAACACCAGTTCCTCTTCCTTCACTAACATTGGGAGCTCAGGCAACTTAGTCCTATCTCAAGGAGAAACAAACCCGCGCACCCTTGGGGATATCAACCAGAGCTACAACACAACCTTTTCAATCAAGGGCAATGTTGCCTCAACAAACAACATAAGGTGCATTGCGGTCTCCAACTACTCAAACTCCACAGGACAGACCACCAGGCAGGTGGTTGTTGGAGACACAACCCCTCCAACAGTTACTCTTGGAAACCCAGAAAACTTTTCATGGCAGAACAATTCAACAGTAATAGTTTATTACACTCCTTCAGATAACAGTGCAATTGCCAACTGCACACTCTACCTGAATGGAGAGTTCAACCAGAGCAACTCTTCAATTCAAAATGGGATTCAGCAGAACTTCACGCTCTATGGGCTTCAAGATGATATTTACAATTGGACAGTTGAATGCACAGATGACTCTGGATACACGACAACTGCTCCTGTAAAATGGTTCTATGTTGATACCCAAAAGCCATCAGTGGAGTTAAACCAGCCAGAAGACTTGGAAGTGGAAATAAGAAGCCTTGTTTTCTTCAACTTCACTGCTTATGATCAGATGGCACCCTACTTACTATGCAATCTTACAGTAGACAATGAGGTCAGAATTTCAGAAATAAACGCCTCAAATGCAACACCTAGTGTCGTAAATTACACACTCTCAATAGGGCAGCATTACTGGAATGTTACCTGCGCAGACCTTGCTCAGAACTACAACACAAGTGTAACAAGAACATTCAATGTCACAAACACCCCTCCTGAGGTCATCCTAATATTTCCGCCAGACAACTACTGGAACAGCACAGGTAACATAACCTTCCTCTTCAACGCTTCTGACAATTATATGCTTTTTAACTGCTCGCTCATAATAAACGGGCAGTTCAACCAGAGTAAGGATTTCTCACAATTAGTAAATGGAACTAACAATTTTACACTTTCAGAAATGAAGTCAGGAGAATACTCTTGGGAGGTGAACTGCAGCGATGAGGCAAACCTGAGCACAAAGGCAGGGCCTCAAACTCTCTACATTGACACTAGCATTCCCTCAGTTGAGCTGATTTCGCCTGTAGATTATTATAACTCAACCTCCTTAGCATTGAACCTGCAGTTCAAGGCAATAGATGCTTACTCTCCAAACCTCACCTGTGAACTTACAATAGACAGCATACTTAATGCGACAAACATAACATCCCAGAATAATACTATAATTTCCCTCCCCTTAACATTCAGTGATGGAAGTCACAACTGGAGCATAAACTGCACAGACCTTGCTGGAAATTTCAACTACAGCAGCACTTGGCACTTTAACATCTCAGAAAAGCCCTCTGTCTCCCTCAGCTCCCCTGCACCGAATGCCTGGACCAATGGAAATATCACTTTTGTCTTCACCGCCTCTGATAACGACGGGCTTTTCAACTGCTCCCTCTTGATAAATGGGAAAATATATGACACAAAGAACTCATCACAGCTAACCGATGGAGGGCAAAACAACTTTACAGTTAGTGAACTTTCAGAAGGCATAAACCAACAGTGGAGTGTGCTCTGCTTTGATTCTGGCGTATATTTTAACTCATACTCTGCATTAGCCAGAATATTCCATGTTGACAGAACCCCCCCAACAATTACCCTAAATTATCCCACTCCCTCAGAAGAGATTAAGCAGAAGAACATAAGCTTTAATTTCACGGCAATTGACAACTATGCCTCAACTATTTACTGCAACCTTTCAATAAATGGGGAGGTAAATGTCTCGGACATAGCACTTTCATCCGGAACTTCAACCTTGGTTAATGTTTCTGGTTTCATAAACGGGCTCTACTACTGGAATGTATCCTGTAGGGATTCTGCCTACAACACAAACTGGAGTGAAACGCGCTCCTTTAATGTTTCAATCCCACCAGAGGTTTCATTGGAATATCCCCTTGAGGAGCAGTGGGATAATTCAGAGAATATGACATTCTATTATTATGTGTCTGCCAATGCAGCGCTCACCTCTTGCTCCCTAATAATAAATGGACAGGTTAACCAGACAGACTATGCACCTATAAATGAGGAGTACAATAACTTTACAATATACTCAATCCCAGAAGGATTGTATCTTTGGAGTGTTAACTGCACTGATGAAACAGGGCTTGTGGGAGCCTCTGTAGAGAGGAATCTCACGATAGACAGAAAAGCACCTTGGATAGTCCTAAACAGTCCAGCTCCTGATTCTATTCTGGACAGCAACTATGTAACATTCAATTGGACAGCATTTGACAATTTAGCATCACAATTAAACTGCAGTTTGTATGTTGATTTGAGCTTAAAAGAGGAAAACATAATTCTGGAAAACGGAAGTTATGCAAACAGAACATACATATATTCTGATGGAATTTATTCTTGGAATGTTAGTTGTTCTGATTTAGCAACAAATAATAATTGGAGTGAAACAAGAAACTTCACAGTAGAAGCACCTCCAAATGTAACCCTTGATTATCCAGAGAATAATTCTTGGTTTAACATTGAAAATATAACTTTTTACTATACTCCATACGATCCAATAGGAATAAGGTACTGTGAGATATACATAGATAATTTGTTAAAAGGAAATGACAGTGATATTGAAAAGAATGTTCAAAACAACTTTTACATAACAGAAATACAGGAAGGAATTCACAACTGGACTATAAACTGCGTGGATTCTGATTGGAACAACTATTCTCCAGCACCAAATATTTTTTATGTTGATAAAACACCTCCAACCGTTCAACTAATATCCCCAGAAGAAAACAAAGAGTTAAATCAGAGCAGTGTTTTGTTTAATTGGAGTGTCCAAGATAATCTTGCCTTAAACATTACATGTAATCTTACCATAAACAATCAACTAAATCAAACAAACATAGACATCTATAACAACACATTCTATAATATAACAATAGACAATTTTAAAGATAATGTTTATTATTGGAATATCACTTGTTATGATTCAGCAGCAAACAGTTATACAACAGAAACAAGAATATTTAATGTAAGCGTAAAACCAGAAATTTTTCTTTTATCATCTGAAAACAACACATGGTTAACAAATTCTATAGTAACATTTTACTTTAATGTGACAGACAATGATGGAATAGAAAATTGTAGTTTAATATTAAATAGTATGAAAAATGAAACAAATTATAACATAATGAACAATGCACAAAACAACATAACAACAACTCTTGGTGAAGGAATATACAATTGGAGCATTGAGTGTTATGATAACGGAACCTTTAACAACATTGGAATTAGTGAAGAGCAAAGAGTATTGTATGTAGATCTGACAGAACCAAACATAATCCTCTATGCTCCTGAACACAATGCCAACCTAACAAATAATTCAGCAATATTTAATTTCACAGCAACAGATAGTCTTTCAATTGAAATGATATGCAATTTAACACTTGACAATCAAACAAGAATAGCAAATGCAGTTGTAACGAATAATACTCCGTATGTTGAAACAATCTATAATTTAAGTTATGGAATGCACTATTGGAATGTGACTTGTAAGGATTATGTTAATAGAACAAATACATCCTTAACTTATATATTCAGAGTTCCAAGACCAGACCTAAAGATAAGTTCGGAAGACATTATTTTTATTTATGAAACCCAAAATCCAGAAGAAGGAAAGCAGATTATAATAAACGCAACAGTGTACAATATTGGAGCATCAAATGCAGAAAACTTTACAGTTCAATTCTTTGATGGAGACCCATCTTTCGGAGGAGAACAGATTGGCAATAATACTACAACGAGCTTGGAAGCAAATTCTTATGCTTACCTAACAATGAATTGGACAGCAAAACTTGGACTCCACAACATTTTTGTTTTAATAGACACTCCATTGGAGACAAATGGTAGTGTTGAAGAGGAAAATGAGACAAACAACATTGCAAATAAAACAATACTTGTTCAGAGTTGGCACTACTTCTATGGAAATCTCTCAGGAAGCTTATTGTTAAGCAATCTTAACAGGTCATATGTTTATGTTTGGAATGTGAGTGAAGCAAATAATAGCAACATCTTTGCAGCAGATTATGATAGTGATATAAACTGGACTTCTTTAAAGGCAATAAGTAGGGATGTTAATGATAACTATGCAAGCAATGATTTTTCAGAGATAGATACTGCTCTTGGGATGAGCAACTACACTGATTCTGTGAACAGAACTTATACTACTAATGATCTTCCAAAATCAGTTATGTCATTTTCAGTGTTTAACAAATTAATTGAAAATGTTCCAGTAGTTGATTCAATAAACAATTCTAATTTCATAACAGGAATACTTTGGGATTATAGCGATGGAGGAACAGAATTCAATGGAACACAAGATCTGGTTTTTATAACAAAGACAAACATTGGAAAACAAGGGAGTTATGAAGTTTGTGATTATGAACTAAGGGTTCCTTCTAATCTGAAAAACTATAAGAGTTCAACAGACAGCGTAGCATTTTACATTGAGATTAAATAAAAACAGGGCAATGTTTAGCAATACTTAATGAAAAAATAAGATAAAAACAGCAAAAATAGAAAGCATATTAAGAAAATATTAAGAAAATTTAAAAATGAAACAAAATAAGGCAATCGGAAAAAACAGGAATTTAGGCCTAAAAGATTTTAATCTAAAAGGAAATCTAAAAGTATTCCCCTTGATTATATTTTCATTTATATTTATTGCAATGATTTTACAACAAACAGAGATAGTTTTCTCTGAATTAGAAAATACAAACAACAGGATAACAAACAATAGCATATTAAGCATTGAAAAGAGATTTTATGAGGTAAATGAAACAATAAACATAAAACTAAAGTACATAATAATGGATTCAGAACTCTTCATCAAAACCCCAACACACAACTATAAATTCTTAGGAAATTTAGAAGAGAAGATAAAATTTGTTCTTGAAGAAGAAGGTAATTATGAAATAGTTCTAATGAAAAACCAGAAGGTTTTGGACAGCGTTACATTTAGTGTCAACAAAACAAAGACATACTCCAAAATAATTATAGAAAATAGGACATTTAAGGAGGAATTGAACACAGCAGAAGAAAAGAAAAGTGAAACAAAAGATTGCATAAAGATAGATAAGGAGAATTTCTTCTTAGGAGAAAAGATTCAAATTGAAATTGATGAGGCATTTTTAGCAGGAGAGATTTTAACAAACAAAGAATTGGGATTAAAGATAACAACAGAGAAAGGAACATATTCTTTTTTAGGAGAATTAAATAAGGAATTAACCTTTATATCAACAGAAATTGGAGAACACACTATAATCTTATACCACATCAACAATACAAAATTGTGCGAAAGAAAATTCTTTGTAAGTCCAAAATTGAATAAAATAGAAGAGAATTTATCAAAAATAATTCAGGCAATAAAATTGAACGACACGCTAAATTTAGAGATAAAAAAATATGATAATGAAAGTAGCAAAATAAAATTAATTATTTCTCAAAATGAGTCTTCGGTGAAAAGAGATGAAGAAGAATTCGTTAAAAACAGATTGAAGTTAAGGGTAAAGAACAAAAAGAACGAACTCTCAGAAATAATTCTGAATGTAGAGAAATACAATGAAACAGGTGCGGATAAAACAAGTAAAGGAACAGCACAAAAGATATTCAAGAGAATAACAATGAATGTTAGCAATTCAGAATTCAGGGAAATAATAATAGAAAATGCAAGTTTGAATGAGAACTCAAGTTTGACATTTGAGGAAATAACTATTGAAAACAAAAGAATTATAAAAGAGAAATTTTCAAGAAAGACATTTTTAATTAATTACAAAAACGCGAACTTCTCAAAAATAGTAATAAAGTCAGAGGCAAAAGGTAATGAACTATGGATTTGTAATGATTGGAATACAGAAAACAACACATGTAATAACGAACCAAAAAAGATACTTGAAGTAACTCCAGGAGAAACATATGAATTAGAAATCCAAAAAGAAGAAATTAAAGAAGAGAAGAATGTTGTTTGTTTTGAAACAATAACAATACTAAATCCAATAACCTTCCTAAGAGACAATGAGGTATGGGTTGTTGAATTCAATACAACAGGAATTGCAGATTTGAGGATAAGTTCAAACAACAGCAACTGGACAGAAATAAACAATGACTTAGAAGAAACAAAAGATGAGATGAAATTTCTTGATTTAAAATGTGGAAATAGATCCCTAAGAGATGAAATCAAAGTGGTTGATCATGAAGGCAACATAAGGAGATTATCTGAAATACAAGAAAATGAGAGTTTAAAAATACAAAAGTTCATAGTTGAGAATTACACTTGTAATGAAACTTCATACTTCAGCAATTTGATGCTAATAGCAGGATATGCTGTTCTAAGATTTGATTTTGGAGAACAAACAGCATATGCAATAGACCCTTTGGTTAATATTTCAAGCGTAAATGTTACATCCATAGCAATGAGTGTTCTTGATGAAGAAACATTTGTTGTTGCTTATTGTGATGATACTAATGATAGGATTGTTTTTAGGGTTTATGATGTTAATGGTAGTTTGTTGTTGGGTGATGTTGTTGTTGATTCTAGTTTGGCTGTTAGTGCTTGTGATTATACTAGTGTTTCTGTTTCTGCTTTTAATAGTTCTCATTTTGTTGTTGGTTGGGTTGATAGTGGTAGTTCTTATGCTAGTTTTCAGGTTTTTGATGTTTTTGGTAATAGTTTTAGTAGTAGGGTTGATGTTGATACTACTGCTGGTAGTTCTAGGAGTGTTTCTGTTTCTGCTTTTAATAGTTCTCATTTTGTTTTTGGTTGGTATGATCAGCCTGATGCTGATGCTAGTTTTAGGACTTTTACTAGTTCTGGTAGTGGTGTTAGTGATGTTGTTGATGTTGATACTAATGCTGGTAGTTGTAATGCTGTTTCTGTTTCTGCTTTTAATGCTTCTCATTTTGTTTTTGGTTGGTATGATCAGGCTTCTTCTGATGTTAGTTTTAGGACTTTTACTAGTTCTGGTAGTGGTGTTAGTGGTGTTGTTGATGCTGATGGTAATGCTGGTGCTGGTTCTTTTAGTGTTTTTGTTTTTGCTTTGAATGGTACGCATTTTGTTATTGGTTGGTTTGATCAGAGTTCTGGTTATTCTAGTTTTAGGTTGTATAGTTAT
>Ga0272448_1001660_pt1 | contig 29393 bp, 27 predicted proteins | sample YNPCB0191_FD_202220 | JGI IMG/M metagenome (GOLD analysis project Ga0272448, IMG submission 202220) | Hot spring sediment microbial communities from Yellowstone National Park, WY, United States - YNP-CB-019-1 | ecosystem: Environmental > Aquatic > Thermal springs > Hot (42-90C) > Sediment...
AATTCACAACTCACAAATCACAAATTGAACTTAAACACCCGAAACGCTGGAACTTTGAAACCCTGGAACATTGGAACTTTATAAACCGTTCCTTAATCCCCTACGGGGAAAAAGATTTGGTTTACATTACCACATCTATTGTCCTTCATCCCCTATGAGGAAAGAGCGTAAAGCGTAAAGAAATGGTGTTCATCAGTTTATTCTCCGCTTAACGTTCTACGCAATTGTTTACTCTACTTCACTCTAAAATCTCAAATCACAACTCAAAAATGCCCGAAAATTTCCTATTTCCTGTCCTTGATCATGCTATTAAAACCAGAACACGTTAATGGGAAATGGGAAATCGGAAATTCATTAATGGGAAATGGGAAATCCCTGGAACTCTGAAACCCTGGAACTCTGAAACTTTACAACATATATCTTAACGAAAGGACCTCCCTGATTCTTACCGTTCCCAATGATTCTCCCTCATGGCCGACTAAGGTTATGCGATCAGTGACGGAAATTCGCTGCACCAGACCTTCTTCCGCGATCCAGTCGGTGATTTGCATGCCACTGTATAGATCGCTGTATAGATATAGATATTCAATTTTAACACAACCATATAACTTCCCGTTTCGTTCAAGCACTTCTTCGCCGACAGCCTTTTTATCAATTTGCAGGGACATACCTTCGCGTGGGTAACGATACGTCCACTGCACCCCCTTTTTGAGAGGATATTTAATATTCAGCGTCGGAGGATCTTCCAGGATGATGGGAGAATCGTCCTCCGCAATTCCAACCAATCCGGAAAGCCCTTTGAACGAAAACAGATTTCCGGCAACGAAACTACTTTTTCGGGCAAAAACAGCAGGACCGGGATTCTGGTACCCCAAACATTTCAGTCCGTCAGCATCTTCAAAAAAATATTCCATTGAACGGAATGTTGCGGGATAATCATAAGCCCCGAAACACTTTACTGCCTGTCCGTTCAGCACAGTATCGCGCAAAATGGTAACCGAGACCTCGGAGGGTATTGAATCGGTTCTGATAATTGTCTCCGATTGGTCTGACTCATAATAATCAATTATAATAAACCGGTCATAGCTCCAGAATGTTCCCGTTTTCATCGGATAACCCGACAGGCCGTCATGGTCATTGTCCTTGTCATGGTCGCAGGAAACTGCCAATAAGACAATAAACAGAAGGGATGTTGCGGAAAAGAAAATTCGCATACTGAAAGGGGGTTTCTAAATCTTCACAAAGATCTTTTTCTTATAAAAGAAGTATAGCACCAGCCAGCAAACCAGGGTATAGGTAAGCCCGTCGGCCAATGTTTTCCATGCCTCCGGCAGGTGGTTTATCAGACCTTCAAAAAAGAAGTTCCGCACACACCATAAACAGAGCATGGGCTGCATCAGGTAGCTTACGATGGAATTCATGCCGATTACCTGGAAGAAAAAGGCCCATTTTTTCTTGCCCCACACATCGATAATGAGGTAAAATATCCCGAGGAGGATAAGGCTCCACCCTCCGGCATAAACGACAAATGAGCTTGTCCATAGTTTTTTATTAACAGGAAACACATTGTGCCAGAGCCGGCCGATAATAAGGGCCACGATGCCGGCCATCAGAATAGCAATTCCTTTCTGCACCGGTTTTGGGAGCCTTTTTTCATCGCGCAGGAAATCGCCGGTGAGAGCGCCCAGCAGAGCTGTTCCTATAGCCGGCAGGGCGGAGAGAATTCCTTCCGGATCGAAATAATTTTGTTCATACAGCCAGCCGGGCAGAAGAAGGCGGTCGATGTACCCCACCAGGTTCCCTTCCCAGGAAAGATCGCCGGCCTTAAAGCCCGGTGCAGGTATGAGCGCCATAATGGCCCAGTATCCGAGGAGGATGACAGCAAACCATATCCACCGCCAGGTACGGTTGGCATAAAGAACGATTACGGCCGCAAAAAACCAGCCGATACCGATGCGGCCAAGAACACTGGCAACGCGGATATGTCCGAAATTAAGCCGCAGAAGTCCGTTGTAAATCATCCCCAGGAAAATAAGGAGCACGAGCCTTGTAAGCATGTGTTTCCAGATCTGCAGGCCTGTGTCGCCCCTCTCCTTTCGTTTTGCCATGGAAAAAGGCAAAGAAACTCCTGCAATAAACAGAAATAAAGGAAAAATCATATCATAGAAGGCAAATCCGTGCCAGGAAACATGTTCCATCTGACGGGCCGCGGCCTCAAGGAAGGGCCATCCGGTGAGGGTTGCCAGACCTATAATAATCATGTTGCCGCCCATAATCCATAGCATGTCGAAGCCACGAAGGGCATCAAGAGAAGCCACACGGCCGGTTTTGTTCACTGGTTCAGTCATAGGAAGTAAGATTTATTGTTTGGTTATTCATTGGCCAGAGGTCGATTCGTAATTCCTTGTTCTCTCTGTTATTATTTCACTTTTAACGGGTTAGCCGATTCTTTCTGATACTGCTCCTGGAGTTTCTTAAGGGTTGTATCGTCTTTCACCTGCCGCAGAGCCTTCGCCAGGTGCTTTACCTGGATATCGATCAGCAGTTTCCCCAGCTGGGCGTTGGCATACTGCGCATCACCGGCATAATGGTTGGGGAAGCGGGCGTACCACCAGAGGGCTGTGAAAAAATCAGGCAGATTATTCATCCGGGCCTGGTCATCACCGCTCTCTGTTTTAACTGCTTCCAGTTTCACAAGGTCGGGACGTATGGCAAGCATTTCGGATGTTTCCCGTTCACCGGCATGCATTTCTTCTACCTTTGATTTGACAAGCTTCTCAGCCTGTTCCATTTCAGAATCGGGTATCTGCGGCTCATACAAATAAAGCTGGTACGGATGGGGTTCTGCATTCTGGCAAAAGACGAAATAATGCAGGAAATCATTGTTTCCGCCATGCCCGTTCACCAGCACGATTTTCGAGAACCCGTTGCGCGCCAGCTCATTGCATGTTTCCTGCAACAGTTTCCAGGTTAATTCAGGACTGTAGGCAATGGTTCCCGGTTGGTGCCTGGCCTCGTTAATCTGGCCGAAATAGTATTCCGGGAAAACAACGGCATATTCCGTTCTGGCAGCATTTACAGCCAGATTACGGGCCGCAATAAGGTCGGTACCGAGCGGCATATGAGGCCCGTGCTTTTCCATTATACCCAGAGGGATGATGCAAACCCCTCCGGATTTTTCGACCGCCTTGACAAAATCAGGAGCAGTCAGCTCTTCGTATTTAACCGGAAGAGGACTATCGGCTTTTGCCTGCGTCTGAGCCATGAGCAAATGGGCCGACGCAAACAGGGCAACCAGAACAAATACGGTTTTTTTCATAAATTTTTATTTTTTAGGTTGTAACCCACGTGTTTGATAAATCTCCATTTAAAGGTGTTTGTATATGCAAAAAAGGTAGGTTTCATAACGAATTTGGCAGTTTAGTCTGACAGCTAAATTGTACTTTTTCGCATCTTTATTCTTTAGGCTGTCCTTCCGCTCTCCGGAACCAGACTTTCATGGGATTGCAGCCCCGGTTTGACCAGGCGTAGTAAGGAATAAGCGTTACTTCCCTGGTTCCGGCTTTTTTATCAGCAGTCAGTGTCGTTCCTTTAAGGATAACGACTCCTTTCAGCAGTTCCGGTTTCCAGACCGGTTCAAATTCAGCATCCTCAGGAACTGAAATATTATCGAGGCTGAACGGATTGTCAGCTCCTTCAGCACAATAGACAACAGGTCCGCGTTCAACGGCCAGTTTCCCTTCGTCGTCCTTCACCAGCGGATTGGCAATTACTTTACGCACCGCCATGGGGAATTCCAGTTCAGCAACATCCCCATCTTTCCAGGGATAGTTGAGAAGCAAATATCCGTTTGAGAAGTTTGCGGAAACCGGCTGACCGTTCACCATAACCTGCGGAGTGGAGTCAAAGGAATTCAGGTAGGAATAGAGATCGCCCGGGAGTGGCTTTCCCTGAACCCATCCCGGAATCCGGACAGCAAGAATGGTTTTCATTGCAGGAGCCGGATGAAGGGTGAGCTTCACTTTTCCGTCCCATGGATAGCGTGTTTCCTGCTCCAGTACGAGGGCATTATTACCCATAATAATGGTAGCGCGGCTGCTGATAAAGAGATTGACATACACGGTATCTCTGCGGAAGGCATAAATATATCCCGGAACGGAAGGAATAAACCGTGCCAGGTTGGAAGGGCAACAGGAGCAGTCGAACCATTCCTGGCGGGTACAGGAGCCCATGTTGAAAGGAGTTTTTCCGTCCGATTCGAGCGGATTTGGATAGAAAAACCTGGTTCCGTCGAGCGAATAACCCGAGATGACCCCGTTGTAAAGCGAACGTTCCAGCACATCAATGTATTTGCTGTCGCCGTGCAGAAGAAACATGCGCTGGTTCCAGAGGACGTTGGCTATAGCGGCACAGGTTTCGGCATACGCGGTATCATTGGGCAAAGCATAAGCCGGGCCGAAGGCCTCCCATGCAGGCCATGCTCCTACCCCGCCGGTAATGTAGATTTTTCTGTACACCACATCTTCCCAGAGTTTATCCATATGTTCCAGATAGGCTTTATCGTTCATTATAGCGGCTATATCGGTGGCTCCGGCATACAGATAGAGTGCCCTGACAGCATGGCCAACCGCTTCATCCTGCTCGAGCAGGGGCTTATGGGTCAGGATATATTCCCTGTAGTATTTCGGATTGGCATCGGGGTCCCTTTTCCCTCTCTGATCGACAAAAAACCGGGCCAGTTCAAGGTACTTTTTATTGCCGGTAGCTCGGTACAGTTTAACCAGGCCGATTTCTGTTTCCGGATGCCCGGGAGTAATATGCAGTTTGTCAGGCCCGAAGGTATTTACCAGCAGGTCGGCATTTTTTATGGCCACATCGAGCAGGGTACGTTTTCCTGTGGCCTGATAATGGGCCACAGCCGCTTCATAAAAGTGGCCCACATTATACAATTCATGACTGCCGAGCGGATCTCTCTCCCAGCGGTTCTTTGCCCACGAACTGTCAGGGTTGATGGTCCGCATGGTATATAAATAGCCATCCGGTTCCTGTGCTTTTGCAATCAGGTTGGCCAGCGAATCCAGGTATGCCTCCAGTTTCGGATCCGGGTGCGTAGCCAGTGAATATGAAGCCCCTTCAATAATCTTGTATACGTCAGAATCGTCATAACCGTATTTCGAGCAGAACTTACCCGGGATAACCTTTCCGGCTACGGCAAAGTTGGCGATGCGCCCGGTTTCCTCGCTTTTCCTGAAAGCAAACGGGATGGTCACGGTCCGGTTGGTTTCTATTTTCGGGAGCCAGAAGCTGTCGGTAACCTGAACCTGGGTAAAGGGAACAGGTTTAATCGGATAGTCGCCTGCAGATGGTTTTCTGCATCCTGCCATTATCAACAGAACAACAGACATTAAACAGACAAGAACTTTTTTCATAATCAGGTGAAATTTGGAAAAGCCAAATTAATATTTTATTGGATTTTTCGAATAATTCTCTTTAATTTGAACCAACAACCAACCGACAGACCATGAAGCCCTCGCAAGTTCATTTCCTCGAGGAATTCCTGTATTCCATTCATTTTGATTTTTCCGCCACCATAACAGCCACAAGCATTTGGTGTACCGTGAACTGTTTAATTCAAAGAACCAAAAACCAATACATACAACCATGAGTAAACTGACATTAAAAGAAAAGCTCGGATATAGTGCCGGCGAAATAGGAAGTACCATCAGCTGGCAGGGGATGATGTTCTTCCTGGGATTTTTCTATACCGATATTTTCGGGCTTCCAGCCATTACCGCCGGATATCTTTTATTTCTTCCGCGTTTTTTTGACGCATTTGTCGACCCGATTGTGGGGATAATTGCCGACAGGACCAATACCCGTTGGGGAAAGTTCAGACCATATATTCTCTGGTTTTTCATACCTTACAGTATCCTGATGGTTCTGATGTATGTTACGCCCGATTTCAGCCTTACAGGAAAGACGATCTATGCCTATATTACCTATATTCTGATGATGATCATCTACTCCCTGATCATGACCCCGTATAATGCCCTGGGAGGAGTGATCACGAATGATCATATTGACCGCACCAGCTTACAAAGTTACCGGTTTCTTATGGCCTTTGTAGGCGGACTTCTCATACGGGGGCTGACAAAGCCACTGGCCAATCTGTTTGGCGGGGGGTACAATCCGGCTAACGATATGCCCATGAATCCGCAGAAAGGATTTATGCTGACCATGCTGGTTTTTGCCATTATCAGCCTGGCGGCGTTTTACTTCACCTTTGCCAGCACAAAAGAAAGGGTAGCTCCTCCGCCGAAACAGAGAACACCACTTCTTACCGACCTGAAGGATCTGATCAACAACCGTCCCTGGATCATCTTGTTTTTCGTATCAACCCTGAATCTTATCTATGTCGGTGCCTGGTCGGCTTCCATGGCCTATTTCTTCAAATACTACATGTCGGTTAAAACCCTTCAGGTTTTTGGGTTCAATACAGGTTACGATTTGTTTTCGGCTTTTAATGTATTTGGTTCCATTATCATCATTCTCGTTCTGGCCTTTCCTGTTTCCAACTGGCTGGCAAAACATTTCGGAAAGAGAAATACCCTGGTTGTTTGTTTCAGTCTGGTAGCTGCTTCCATAGCGGGTTTTTATTTGTGCAGGCCTGCGGATGCCGGGCTGACACTGTTTTTCCAGTTTATCCAGTCGGCTGCTGCCGCCCCGACCATGCCGCTGGTTTGGAGCATGTACGCCGATGCTGCTGATTATTCGGAATGGAAGAATAACCGCCGCGCCACAGGACTGGTTTTTTCGGCTGTTGTTATGGGACAAAAGGCCGGCATAGCCCTGGGCTCCGCCATTACCCTCTGGGTACTGGGTAAAGCCGGTTATAATCAGGAAATCATGCAGCAAACCGGTTCTGCACTCACGGCCATACGGTATTCGATGAGTCTTATTCCGGGTGCTATAGCCCTGGTCACAGCATTCCTGTGCATTTTATACCCACTTACCAATGCCAAAATGGATCAGATACAGGCTGAACTTAGCCTTCGCCGGCAGAATGAAACCGTAACAACAATGTAAATGCCATGAAAACCTATCGTGTCTGGGTTCCTGAGATCAACAAAGCGGAACTCTCGGAATTTGATTTTGACGAAAAAATCAATAATCCCAACGAAGTTATTCTGAAGAACCTGTTTTCGCATGTTAGTGCGGGAACTGAGCTGGCCTGCCTGGCCGGTCTGGAAAGTTTTTTCCCCATTCCGAATGTGCCGGGTTACACAGCAGTAGCTGAGATTGTGGAAAAAGGGAGCAATGTACCTTTTTCTGTCGGGGATGTTGTTTACACCTACGGGCCGCATGCGGCTTATTTTAAAATTGATATCACCGATCGCTGGCATGGGGTATGTGTTAAAGTACCGGAAGGGCTGGAGCATGATGTTGCGGCGTTCACCCATATGGCCGGGATTGCCATGACGGCCATCAGGGTATCGGAAATCGAACTGGGCGACAAAGTAGCCGTAACCGGTCTTGGTGCCATCGGAATTCTGGCCGGCCAGCTTGCGCGTCTTCAGGGAGCCATGGTATTTGGCACTGACCCGGAAAAGTTCCGGCGTAATCTTGCCCTGCAGTGCGGAATTGATGCAGTGATCGACCCCGCGGCAACTCATCCTGCTGATGAAATCCGAAGGATTACCGGCGGGGAAGGTGTCAGTACGCTCATCGAAGCATCGGGAAACTCATCCGCTTTGGAATCAATGCTCGATGCCGTGGCACTGAACGGTGAAATTATCCTCCTTGGTTCACCCCGAAATCCTTACCAGACCAATCTTACAGAAACCCTCCGTCACTTCCACCTTCTGCCATGGAACCATACCCTGAAAGGTGCACTGGAATTTACCTTTCCTACGCAACCTATTCCCTTTGTCAAGCACAGCATCGAACGGAATGCACAGATCATTATGAACCTTATGAAGGAAGGAAAGCTCAACATTGAGCCAATTTATACCCATCGGCTGTCTCCCTCCCTTGCCGCCATGGCTTACAAAGGCCTCAGAAACAGGAAAGATGAATTTGTCGGAGTGGTTTTTGACTGGTCTCAACTCTAAACGCATTAACCATGAGAAAATACACTATTGGAATTATCGGAGCCGGCATGATTGCCGAAAAGCACATTCAGGCATTTCAGAAGACCGGAAGGGCAGAGATCACATGGGTAGCCCGAAAGGACAAATCGCGCCTCAACGGGTTTGCCTCCCGCTATGGAATTCCGCGCGGCACGGACGATTATCGTGAATTGCTTGCTGATCCGGAATTGGAAGCGGTAGTAATAACATCGCCTCCCTACCTGCACCGTGATATGTTTATTGATGCACTAAGGGCCGGGAAACATGTCCTGCTTGAAAAGCCGGCTGCCACCAACCGGAAACAGCTTCATGAAATGCTGGAAGCACGGCACCGTTTTCCTCACCTGAAGGTACTTGACTGTTCCTGCCGCCATGCCCGGCTACAGCCTAAGTTCAGGTTTGTAAAGGAATACATACGCTCAGGACAACTGGGTGAAGTCTATTTCATCCATCACAACGGGGTATTCAGGAATGGGCGTCCGGGCATTGAATACCATCCTGCTGCCAAGTGGTTTCTCAACAAGGAACTGGCCGGAGGAGGGCCAATGATTGACTGGGGAGTGTACGACCTCTCCTTTCATCTGGGTTTGCTTAATGATGAGCCGGAACTGAAGAAAGTGCATCATGCCTTTGTAACTTCCGGTCTGGACAAAAAAGATCCCGGAACTCCGGTATACAATGTAGAGGAACATGGAATGGCTCTCCTGGAATTTGATAATGGCCTCCGGTATTACTGGGAAAGAGCCGCCCATGCCAACGTGGAAGCACCCCATGAAACCCGGATTTACGGAACAAAGGGCGGACTCAAATTTGCTTTTTGCAGCTGGGACTCTCCTTTGATAACCTTCTTTGACTCAGAAAACGACGGAACGGGAAATGCCCGCCGGGTTGATACGGAAGTTGACATGAGTTCCCACATTGATGACGATTATGCCCTGGCCGAACACTTTATCGGGCTTCTTGACGGAAAGGAAGATCCCCTGATGCCCATTGAACGGGCGGCAAAGCACCTGGAAATCATTTTCAAAGTATACGAAGCAGCAGGGGGTAAAACTCCCCTGAAACAAGTATCAGAGGAAGTTACGGTGTAAAAATTCCTCAAACTGTTCTTTGTACTGGTCACCAACCGGTATCCTCACGTTGCCAAAAATGATCCGGGAGCGTTCGATGGTATTTACATGCTCCAGGTTGACAATGAAGGAACGGTGCACACGCATGAACCTGTCAGGAGGAAGTTTCGATTCAATATTCTTCAGGGTTGACAAAGACAAAACAGGTTTGGGTTCTCCTTTTAAATATACTTTTACATAATCTTTCAGTCCTTCAATGTAAAGGACCTCTCCGAAGTTGATTCGCCGCACCTTATATTCCGACTTAAGAAAAAGAAAATCTCCTGCGGTTTCGGGCATAACAGCCTCTTTTCTTTCAAGCTCAATCAAGCGATGTGCCTTTTGTGCAGCCTGCAGAAAATCTTCGTAGGTAAAGGGTTTTAACAGATAATCCACGGCATTGAGTCGGTATGCTTCGAGGGCATAGTTGGCGTAAGCTGTAGTGAAGATGATTTTCGGACCATTCAGGAGCATTCTGGCCATCTGGTTTCCTGCCAGGTCGGGCATATGGATATCAAGAAAGACAAGTTCCACAGGTTCTTCATTGAGGAATTCCATGGCCTCAACCGGATTCTCAAATTCCTTTCTTAAATCCAGGTAGGGAGTTTTCCGGATATATCCGCTGATGAGCTGAAGGGCCAAAGGCTCATCATCCACCGCTATTACCGAAATCTTATCAGCACTCACTTTATTGTACAATTTCGAGACGTACACTATATGTATCTGAATTCATGGAAATTAACAGGTTATGCTTTTCAGGAAAAAGAATCTGAAGCCTTTTTCTGACATTTTCCAGGCCAATTCCATTCAGCTCTGATGCGTCAGTGGTTTGTCGGCCGGGAACTGAATTCTCGCACAAAAATACCACTTTGTTGTCGATGATCTGCAAATGGATTCGAATGAAAGAATTTTCCTGATAACTAACCCCGTGTTTAAAGGCATTTTCGATAAAAGGAATAAATAACAAAGGGGGAAAAGGTCTGCCAGGAGCAGGTTCAGGCAGATTAATTTCGAGTTGAACTTTTTTGCTGAGTCGCAGTTTCATAAGGTCTATATAGTTTCTTATGAAATTCACTTCGTCCTTTAATGTAACATCTTCCTGTTCCGATTCATAAAGAAGATACCGCATTAATCCGGACAACCTGTGAACGGCAGTCCTGGCTGCTTCCGTATCGATTTCTATCAGTGAATAAATATTGTTCATGGTATTAAAGAAGAAGTGCGGACTGATCTGGTTCTTCAGCATGACAAGTTCGGCCTGGATGCGGTCTTTTTCCAGTTCCTTTCTGATTCTTTCATTGGTTTTATATCGCTCGAGCAACCGAAGACCTGCACTGAAACCGACAAAAAAGAAGGCTGTAAAAAAATAATTTACTGCCCGAAAAGGGAATTCCGGACGTTTAGGAATTCCGTGACTTTGCATAAAATCATCAAATGCCTTTCGGAATTCGATTTCTCCTGGGGTTTGGGGGAACAAGTGCTCACCGCCGTATTCTGTTGCAAAGAACATGATTACCATAAGAGCTGTAACCGCCAGGAGGTACAGATACCATTTCCCTTTGAAAAGAAGTTTTCGGGTGAGCCAGAGATAGCTGAGATAAAAAAGTACGGCATATCCGACCAGATTCAGGTAATGCCGTTTTAGAAAAGTCGTTTCGGCCCTATTTGTAACCCAGTTAAGGTAAAGAGGGAGTATGACAAGAATGGACCATGCTGCAATATGCAGTAAAATGGGTAAATATTTTTTTTCACCGGCTGCCATACAAACTATTCATAACGTATTGCCTCAATCGGGTCGAGTTCAGCTGCTTTACGGGCAGGGTACCATCCGAAAAAGACACCAATGAAAGTACATACTGCAAAAGAAAGTATTACTGACTGCGGCATCACCATAACCGGCCATCCCATGATGGAACTGATCAATGCAGATGCCCCCATGCCAAAGATAATACCAATTATGCCACCGATGATACTTATAAGAACCGATTCAACAAGAAATTGCATCATTATATCTTTGCTTCGCGCACCCACTGACATGCGAAGACCAATTTCCCTGGTACGTTCCGTTACGGAAACAAACATAATATTCATTATGCCGATTCCGCCAACAAGCAAAGAGATTCCGGCAATAGCACCCAGGAGAGCCGTAAGAACATTGCTGACCGAACTGAAGGTATTGACCAGTTCTGTCTGCGAACGTACGGTAAAATCATCTTCATCACCTGGTTTAATTTTATGTTGTTCCCGCAGCGTTTGTTCAATTTCAATTTGTGCTTTAGAACCCAGTTCTTCCGAAGCTGCAGAGGCATAGATAGCATTAAGCCAGGTTATGGCAAGAATGCGTTTCTGTACCGTAGTATACGGAGCCACAATGAGATCATCCTGGTCCTGTCCGAAACCGGATTGTCCCTTTTCGGCCAGAACCCCAATTATCTTAAAAGGTATATTTTTAAAACGAATAACACTGCCCACCGGATCCTGATCTTTTTCAAACAAATTGTCTTTTACCGTTTTACCAATCAGGCAGACTTTGGCTGAATTTTTCACTTCCCGTTCTGAAAAACCGCGACCTGTTTCTATTGTTATCTTTCGGATGTCAAGGTATTCAGGGGTCACGCCATAAATGGTGGTTGGCCAGTTTTTGTTGCTGTAAATGCTTTGCCCTGAAGTTCTGACTTCGGGCGAAACCATGGTAACATCGGGGCAGTTTTTTTCGATGGCTTCCATATCAGTTATTTTAAGCGACTGCATATTGGAAGGTCCCATCTGAACTCCACCACGGAACATAGAGCCGGGCATAACAAAAATCATATTCGTTCCCATGGAGGAAAGCTGGGTCTGAATACTTGCCTTGGAACCCTGTCCGATGGCAAGCATGGCAATGACAGAGGCAACTCCAATTAGTATTCCCAGCATGGTGAGAAAGGTTCTGGTCTTGTTCCTTTTTAGTGCCCGGATTGCAATGCGCATTAAATTCACATAATTCATATGTGGGGTATTTTATCTGTGTTAATCATTTTTTCTAGCCACAGGTATCTGCAGATGGTTATAGATTTTTCACAGGGTTGGTCTGCATTTTATCTGTGTTTGTTCTTTGGCAATAGGTGTAATATATGGCTCTAATAATATTCATCAGATAATGTCCAGTGCCTCTGTTATTATGTTCAGAACGAGTCATCATCAGAGCAAATCATTATTATTGAGTACAGGTAATCCTTTGAGGGCTTCGCGTGCATCGACAACAGACGCTGCTTTTTCTTCGTTCCGGATCAAGCCGTCACGAAATACAACCCGGCGGCTGGTAAAATTGGCAATATCCGGTTCGTGGGTTACAAAAACTATGGTTTTTCCCTGCCGGTTCAGGTCCTGAAAGAGGGCCATTATTTCAAATGATGTCCGGGTATCCAGGTTTCCTGTTGCTTCGTCAGCAAGAATAAGAATGGGATTATTGACAAGAGCCCTTGCTATGGCAACCCGTTGCTGCTGTCCGCCGGAAAGCTGACTGGGCATATGATCCATCCTGTCGGCCAGACCTACCGCTTCCAGAGCGGCTATTGCCATATTCTTTCTCTCTTTTGAACGAAGGGATGCATTATACATTAAAGGCAACTCTACATTCTCGAGGGCAGTTGTCCGGGGAAGAAGATTATACGCCTGAAAAACAAAGCCGATCTTTCGGTTTCTCAACAGAGCCAGTTGATTTCGGTTCATTGCAGCCACGCTTGTTCCGTCGAGGTAATACTCTCCTGATGTAGGCGTATCAAGGCATCCAAGAATATTCAACATGGTGGATTTACCGGAACCACTGGCTCCCATGATGGCAACAAACTCTCCCTCCTCAATGACCAGGTTAATACCACGAAGCGCATGGACAACCACTTCCCCTATGTGGTAATCTTTGCGGACCTGTCTAACTTCGATGATTTTCTTTCCCATAGTCATATATATTATCGACGACGCGGAGGAGTTGGCATAAACGGACTTCTGGTCTGATTATTTGTAACAGAAGTTTTCTTCTGTACATGGGTTTCTGCCACAATGACGGTATCTCCCTCTTTCAGACCGTCACGTATTTCAACATGAATGTCATCGTCTATCCCTATTTGTACAGGCTGAGGTTTTATTTCCTTTCCTTTTTTTACCCATACAATTTTGGGTGGCTGAAATCCAGATGAGTCAGCTTTTATTCCGGCAGGGGAAAGAATGCCGGGGTTCACCGCAGCCGGCATTCTCATAACCTGTGTATCAAATGATTCCCCTGCTTTCGGTGAGGCAACCCTGTTTTCAGAAATACCGGATGGTGTAAACTGCAACGCTTTTGCCGGGATCAGCAATGCATTGTGTGCTTCCTTCGTAATGATGGTTATGCTGGCCGTCATACCCGGCATCAGCTTCAGATCCGGATTGGGTGCTTTGATGACCACGGTGTATGTTACAACATTGTTAGTAGTGACAGGCTGAAGTCTAACCTCGGTGACTTTTCCGGAAAACTGGAGGTCAGGAAAGGCGTCCACTGTGAATGTCACCCTGTCACCGTTTTTTACCTGGCCTATATCAGCTTCATCAACGTTCGCTTCTACCTGCATCTGTGTAAGGTCATTGGCAATAGTAAACAGGGTAGGTGTATTAAAACCTGCTGCTACCGTTTGCCCTTCGCTGACAGCCCTGTTAAGAACAACACCGTCGATTGGAGAATATATAGTGGCATAGCTCAAATTGATTTTTGCCCTTTCGTACTGGCTTTCAGCTGATTTAAGATTTGCCTTTGCCATATTGTAATTGTACAGAGCCTGGTCATAATCGGTCTGTGCCACCAGATTTTTGTCGTACAAGGGTTTAATCCGGTTGTAATTGGCTTCCTGAAACAATAATTGGGCTCTGGCATTTTCAAGTGCAGCCTCAGTTTCAGAGAGGGTGGCCAGCAAAGGTGTTTTATCCATTTCAGCCAGCAGCTGACCCTTTTTAACCCTTGAATTAAAATCAGCATGCAATCGTTTTATTACACCCGAAACCTGTGTACCAACATTTACCGTAATGATAGCACTGAGTGTTCCTGTTGCCGTTACCGTATTCTGTATATCACCCCGTTTAACAATCTCTGTTTCATATGATTGAGTGGGTTGTGTTGTTTTCTTTTTTCTGGCAACAATAAGAATCACCAGTATTACAACCAGAATGGCAAGACCGATCAGTATTATCCGTTTTTTCATTTCCTTTTAATTTTTGATTATCTCATTTTCATAATATAAGCGATCTACCCATATAAAAGTCAAGCACTTTTTGACTGAAGAGCAGATTGTATTTGGCCTGAAGCAGTTTGCTCTCGGCAAGGATCAGGTTGGTTTTCTGTATCAGAAAATCAACGGAATTAATAATACCCTGATTGAATTTTTCTTCCGCCACCCGATACGATTCCATGGCGGCATTATAACCTTCCAGGCCGGCTTCATATTCATTCCGGGCTGAGCGAACATCGGCACAGGCCTGTTCAATATTTTTACGAAGCTGGTTCATTATATTCAGTTCATCGAGTGTTGCACTTTCTACACCTATCCTGGCAGTCTCAATACGTGACCTGACTTCCCGTTTCTGATAAATTGGTATCGACAGGCTCAGTCCAAGTGAAGGACTGATTTTCTGATCCAATTGTTTTGAATAGCTCAATCCGGTCAGTTCACTGGAATACCCGGTACCCATACCGGCATTTAACGAAAGGGAAGGGAACAGACTTCCTCTTGCTATAGCAACCTCCAGTGCGGCTGACTCTTTGCGAAGCTTTGCCGACTGAATTTGTGGCTTGATGGACAGGGCAAGCCGGAAAACCGAGTCGGCGCCGGGGAGGTCTGTAACGTTAATCAGGCTGTCCACTTCAGGAAATACGATATTAAATGTGTCATTGACCGGAATTTCCATTAATTGCATGAGGTTCACACGGGAAAGAGTCAGCTGGGTTAGCGCAGAAGCGAGATTTTGTTTTTCCGATGCCAGCTGGGATTTCACCTGAAGATAATCTGACAAGGCAATTGAGCGCAAGGTTAACCGCTCTTCAGCCAGTTGAAGCTGGGTTTTTGTGGCTTCAACCTGATTTTTGGCATTTCGCACCTGTTCATTTGCATACAGAACCTGAAGGTAGGCATCCATGACACTCAGACTGACGGATTCTCGCTGAGTTTCTGCATCATATTCACCTGCCTGACGGTTTATCATTGCCTGACGGATACTGTTGGTAACCCTGAACCCGCTGAAAAGAGAAACACCTGCATTAAGCGAGTAATTGGTACTGTTCATAGAAGAAAAATCCGAACTGTTCTCCTTTTTGCTCCAGGCAAAATTCTGAGATACAGATGCACTGGCAGAAGGAAAACGCTGGGCACGGGCCAGTTTTTCGCTGATAATCTGATTTTGGACATTCAGATCTGACTGTCGGACCTGAATATTTTGTTTCAGGGCATATTCAATGCATTCCTGCAATGTCCATGATTTATCCTTCTGTGCCATTATCTCCTGAACGGAGATGACCGGGACAAGAAAAAGAACCGAAAAAATTCCAATCCGTGTCATTTCATTATTTTGCCAGCTAAAATAGAACAGGTACTCACCTGATTTACCATAAAACAGATAAACAGGCATAATTTACCGACAAAAGCATTTTTTCAGGGTCGTAACGGCAGTAAAAACGGAAAATAAAAAGGAGTTTCCCAAGAATTGTATCTTTCGAAATTCGCTGCTGAAATTTCTTTTATCACCCGATTGGGGTTTCCTCCCACCAACCGGATGATGCACAGATAATTGAAAACCCTGAATCTATGATGGTTAAACCCGTATTACCATCCCGGCAGGAAATTCAGGCCAAAAGTGCCGAATTTCAAGTCGTTGCGCTGGAACGGAATGGCGTAATATGGTTCAAGAACAAGGTATCCGAAGAGGTTGATACGCAATGATATTCCGGCACTGGTAACCAGTTTGCGGGTAAATGGTTCAGCAATACCTGTAAAGTAGTCAACACGGGTATCTTCCAGTACAGGGCCATCGGAAAAGCGCAGGCGGGCACCGCTGTTCCATGCTACGCCGGCATCAAAGAACAGAGCGGCTTCGGTATAGAGGAATTTGGACTTAATAAGAGCCAGTTGTTCAATACCGGTAGTCGGCACACGGAATTCAAAATTGAAAAGCGCCATGCGCGATCCGAGCAGGTTCTCTATCCCCATGGAATTTGTTCCCGGCACATAATTCGTAAAAACGGCATTGTCGTACCCCCTGATATACCAAGGATATCCGATATACAGGGATGAGTAAAGCATATTTTCGGCATCCTTGCCGTAGCGGCCGTAATGGTATAAACGGAAACTGAAATTGACAGGTTTAATGAAGAAATATTTCCGGAAGTCGAAAAGCCCTGTGTAAAAGTTATAGGAGCCGAAATACTTTTCTCCTCCGACCCGCATCCGGTAACCGCGAAGCGGGGAAGTCATCCCGAAATAGGAATTGTCGCCTACATAGGCCAGGTCAACCTCCTGAATATTGAAACCTTTTGGTACCGGCTGGTTGCGCTGAACACTTTCTCCGAAATATTGCATGGGATACCCCATGTATTCGGTATAGTATGTATTATAGATGTCAAGGCGGTAATAGTACCACGCAACCGAAGCCCCTGCTTCGATGCGACGGGTCTGGGAAAAAGGGTAATAGCCGAACAGGGAGATTTTATCTTCGAAGAGTCTGTAATAATAGAGTGAGTACTTTATGAGCGGGAAAAGAACGGTGTCTTCCTGCTGGACAAATCGTGCGGTATCGAATGCTGCACCCATGCTACCAAAGCGGTAAGGGATATGGGACACAGAACCACCCCAGTTGATTCGTCGTTCCTGATTGATATAGGCAAACTGTCCTCCGAAGTCATAAATTTCTCCGTTCAGGCCGAGGGCGGCATACATCTGATTTTCGCCCGTAATATCACTGAAAAGAGTTTCAACACTTCCGGCCACTCCGGTTCCATAGCGGCTGGTTGCTACACCCACCCCTCCTGAATTGCCGATATAGTCGAGTTTAAATTTCCTGCGGAATGGAACATATTTGAATTTATCGGCAGGAATTTCAGAAACAAATTTTTCCCTGCTGAGGTCACGATCAACGATGTTTACGCCGAAACGCTGGGCAGGAGGCAAAGTTCCTGCGGTTTTATCCACTTGATCAGGCTGCATCTCCACGGCCCTGAATTGTTCCGGCCTGGCAGAGAATACGGTATAATCTCCTTTCTGATAATAGGTATAAGCAACAACTCCGGTGGCAGGTGAAACGCTGAGGGCCGGTGAAAACATGGTAATACCGGAAATGCCGGTATAGAAATTGGTCAAACGGAAAACCTTTGCTGTTTCGAAATCATAGCGGTAGAGGTTTCTCATTCCGTCACGGTCAGAAAGGAAATAGAGCGATTTTCCGTCGGCCGAAAAAACGGGATTCATATTGTTCGCCCCCGGGAAAATATTCAGGGTGGTAATCTCTCTGGTTTCCCGGTCGTAAAAGGCTATGTTGTAAACTGAGCGGAAATGATACTGGGGTTGTCCTTCCCCTGGCATATCGGTTGTAAAGGCAATCTTTCGGCCATCGGGCGACCAGGCAGGCTGCATATTGGCCCAGGCATCATTGGTAATTTGCTCAGCCCGTTTATGACGAAGGTTATAAACCCAGAGATCGGACTTACCTTCCTTCAGCCCGGTAACCACAATTTCTTCTCCGTTGGGTGACCAGGCAGGATTGGAAAATGATTCAAGCCCCGGAATAATCAGCTCACCCCGTTTTTTCCCGGAAGGCACATCGAGAATTAACAGACGGTTATATCCCTCTTTAAAAATGACAAAGGCAAACTGCCGGCTGTCAGGCGACCAGGTGCCCGAAGATTCGATAAAGTGAATCTGGTCGATGTTTCCGCTGTTGACGGTGCTGAAAAGTTTCCTGACACTTGTTCCCGTGGCGGCGTCAGCAAGATAGAGATCGTAGGTAAAAACATCCTTCTCGGAAACAAAGGCAACATACTTTCCGTCAGGACTGAGCATGGGCGCCAGGTTATTCCGTCCTGCGTTCACTTCCGAAAGCAGTTTTGTTCCTACGGGAGGTTCAATGCTGTCGGTGAGAAAACGTTTGTAGTGAACATATGTGGCGCTTTTCCACATGTTCCCCACCGTAACGGCTTTCTGTTTTAAGATGCTGTCGCAGGCAATTTCCAGTCCGAATTTGGAGGTATAATCCAGCAAGGGAACGATAACCGAATCACCCCAGACCTTGCCAACAAAAGCCAGAAAAGCCTGGCCATAGCGGTAAGGAAAGTATTTATTGGAACGGGTAAGGTCGTCAAGGCTTGGAAAGTCGTTTTGCTGCACTGCATCACGCATCCACATGGCTGTATTGGGATCTTCACTCCCGATACTGAAATATTCGGCCATCCCTTCAATCAGCCACAGGGGAATGTTTCGCAGATTGCGCATACGGCTGTCTTCACTGTGCAGAAGAAGATTATACTGAAAGGCATGGACCATTTCATGTCCGATGATATGGCTGGTCTGGCCCATGGATTCATTGAAGGGCATTACAATCCGGTTCTTAAGGCCTTCGGTAACACCGCCGGTTCCCATTCCAATTTCTCCTGAAATGGCTGTTGTCTGCTGAAAATCAGCCTGATTTGAATACAAAATAATGGGATTGCGGGTTGTAAAAGTGTCTTTGAACAATGTAAGATGGTGGTTGTACCAGTCTTCGGCCAAAGCTCCCACCTGCTTTACCAGCGAGTCATTCTTCATGTAATGATAGAATTCAAAATGCGGTGTCCGGTACACCCTGAAACGAAAATTTTTATAGTCGGGCTTGTTTCGTCCAAAATACTGCCCGCTGGCGGTCAAAGAAAACAAAATCATTGCCAGAAATACCCCCAGATATTTCCGCAAACAATACCGTACAGTATGGTTCATAAACAACTGATTTCAGTGCAAAACTAAACCAATCTGAGCAGAACAAAAAACATACCAGAGGCAGGACAAAAAACAACAAAAACAACTTGTATTAACGTTTTTTAACCAGCTCAACCAGGGAAAATGAATCTGGATGGATATTCTTTACGAACATTAGAAGATTTCCGATTAATGAATTTCCGATTTCCGATTAATGAATTTCCGATTTCCGATTTCCCATTTCCCATTAACGTGTTCTGGTTTTAATAGCATGATCAAGGACAGGAAATAGGAAATTGGAAATAAGAAATTTCCAAAGATTTCCCATCTTCTTTGCATGAACTGAAAGATTTTTGTTTTCACAGATTCACTCATGAAGCATGATCCTGAAAAAAACAGGTCTCTTTTATTGCGTCTTCCCCGATAAAATATAACTTTCGGAAAAAATTAAGCCTATGACTGCCGATACGAAACGAGTTGTTTCTGTTGATGCCCTCCGGGGATTTGACATGGTATGGATAATGGGAATTGGATCCCTTATATCTGATCTTCCAAAAGCATGGGACAGTAATATCAGCCGTTTTCTGGCAACCCAGATGGATCATGTTGAATGGACAGGTTTTCACTTTTACGACATCATCATGCCGCTCTTTTTGTTCATTGTCGGAGTGGCCATGCCTTTTTCCGTCTTACGGAGAAAAGAAAAAGGGGAACCGAAAAGGAAAATATATCTTCATGTAATCCGCAGGGTTATCATACTATGGATCTTCGGAATGATGGTTCAGGGTAACCTATTGTCCTATTCCTGGCACGAACTGAAATTTTACAGCAACACATTGCAGGCAATAGCTGCCGGGTATCTGATTTCCTCCATTCTTCTTCTGGAAACATCGAAGCAAATTCAGTTATATGCAACAGCCGGGCTTATGCTTGTTTACTGGCTCTGCATGGCACTCATCCCCATTCCGGGTGCAGGAGCCGGCAATTACACCCCTGAAACCAATCTGGCCATTTACATTGACAAAGCCCTTCTGGGAAGCCATCAGGACGGTACAACCTACTCCTGGATTTTAAGCAGTCTGAATTTTGGTGCCACAACCATGTTGGGCGTCTTTGCCGGATACATCATCAAAGGTTCCGGATCGGGCATTGCCAGGACAGGACAGCTCTTTCTGCTGGGTATTGCCCTGATTGCAACAGGTTTGATCTGGGATCTGAATCATCCCATTGTGAAACATATCTGGACCAGTTCCTTTGTTTTGTTCTCCGGCGGCCTCTGTTACCTTCTCCTGGCCCTGTTCTACCTGTTGATTGACGTTTTTAACTGGAAAGGATGGGCTTTCCCCTTTGTAGTGATTGGTTCCAATGCCATTGTGGCCTACATGCTCGGTCACCTGATTGATTTCAGAGTGATAGGAGATGTTTTCGTCGGAGGCCTTGCCAAATATACAGGGGCATGGCAGGAAATAATCCGCTGGGCAGTTCATTTTGCCATACTTTACGGCATATTGTACTACCTATACAAGCAAAAAATCTTTTTGAAAATTTAAATAAGGATTGAACTGGACCCCATCGGGAAGATCCTTTCCCCTGATTTTTATCAGGCAGTCCTGACGCACCATTCCGTAATCATAGTCTTCAAAAAATTATTATTGGGCTATCAATGAAATCAGTTTGGATTTTTTGAAGCAACTAAGTTGATATTCAGCTCAATTTCGTCTTTCAGCACTCTGTCTTTCATTTTCGTGCTGTACGATACCCCATATTTCTGACGGTTGAATACCAGATTACCTTTGGCCCGCAAAGTATCGCCCTGCTGGGTAAACCGGACACCCGTTACAGCTTCCTCGGCCGTACGACCACGAACGGTAAACCTGCCATAAAGAGTATCGTTCTTCATTGTTTCAACAACAAAGGTAGCAACCGGAAAAGAGTCAACGGCAAAAAAATCGGCACTTGATAAATGCGCCACCAGGTATTCTTTCGGGGTTTTTTCCGAATAGTTCTTGTCGGTAGGGCTGATGGATTTCATATCCACTTCAAACTGTCCGGAGACAATTGCATTGCCTGAAACAGCAAAAGTGCCGCCTGTGAGTTTGATCAATCCGTAATGATCATAAATATTCAGCATCGATCCTTTCCAGAAGATGGTTGAACTGTCCGTTAAAACAGTATAGGAGCCATCTTCAGCCGCACCGGCAGGGCCCGATTCATTCTTAGCTGCCGGCTTGCAGGAATAAATAACCATTGCTCCAGCCAGAAATGATAACAAAAACATTTTTTTCATAATCGTAAAGTTTTCTTAGTAACACTTAAGATCTCCGTTTGTTTAGTTCATTTATCGGTTGTTTTCTATATTTGAAACTGAAAAAGAGCGGATGAAACCCACATGTTTTGCAATCACCTTTTAATGTAATGTATTGAAAAACATATAGGTTCCGTCATATCGTAAAAAATCCACAGGATATTAAAATGAAGCAAAACCTCCTGTATCTGTTTCTGCTGGCGAACATTGCCTGTACCAGCAATCATTACCCTTCCGCGCCTGCAAATCCTGATGCTTCGCCTGAAGCTGTGCAACTGCTGAATTTTTTGTATTCGATTCAGGGAAAGTACATTTTGTCAGGACAGCACAATTTCTTGTACGAACCGGTCAAATACACCGAACTTGTGCATCAGATCACCGGCAGGTATCCTGTCGTCTGGGGATGTGATTTCAGTTTCAATGTATCAGGCGAAGATGCCAGGAAATTTCAGCATTGTGGTCCGGCCAATCTGATGGATTATGCTGACACATTCCGGTTCCATGGCATTCATCCTGATACCCTGAGGGAAAGGATGGTGCAGAAAGCCATTGAACTCTGGAAGAAGGGGCATATCATTACTCTGATGTGGCACCATTGTTTCCCTCCCCTGGGAGACACCTGCAATGGATCCTCGGTATGGGCCATGGAAAACAGACCATCTCCCGAACTTTGGGATTCGCTCGTAACCGAAGGCACTGCGCTCAACAATGCATGGAAAAAACAGGCTGAAATAATTGTTCCATGGCTGCAGAAACTCCGTGATGCTCACGTGCCTGTTCTGTGGAGGCCATATCACGAAATGAACGGAGTATGGTTCTGGTGGTGCAACCAGCAGGGCGAAAACGGATTTCCCAGGCTGTGGAAAATGATGTTCCGTTACTTCACCAGAGAAAAGAAACTGAACAACCTGCTCTGGGTATGGAATGCCAATGCTCCCAGAGACATTCCCGGCGATGACGCCTACCCGTACCATTTGTTCTATCCTGGTAATGAGTATGTAGACGTGCTTGCCGCCGATGTTTACCGGAATGATTACAGGCAGGAACATCATGATCAGCTTGTTCTGCTGGGAAAGGGCAAACCCATTGCCATTGGGGAAACCGGCGATGTGCCTGTTGACAGCATTCTATCAATCCAACCCCAGTGGACATGGTTTATGGTCTGGGGCTATTTTATCCGATTCAGCCAGAACCCGCCCGAAAAGGTCAAGGTGTTGTACAATTCTTCCAGGGTGCTGACACTGGATGAACTGGTCGTAAAAAAAGACGGGCTGCATGTAGCCAAACCGGAAAAGGAATTTTAAATTGCACCTCTTCACTTAAGATTTTGTTAACCTCAAATAAACAGCCATGAAACGCGTTATTGTAGTTTTTGCTGACGGATTTGAAGAAGTGGAAGCCATTACACCGGTGGATGTTCTGCGCAGAGCCGGGTGTGAAGTTCAGATGGTTTCGGTAACAGGGAGAAAAGAAGTTACGAGCACGCGCGGAGTGCGAATAATTGCAGATGCATTATGGGAAGAAATATCCCCGGAGGAAGCTGACATGCTTGTTTTGCCGGGAGGGCAACCCGGTGCCGGGAATCTTGACCGGCATGAAGGGCTGAAAGGCGCATTGCACCGTTTTGCAGAAGAGAGCAGGTGGATTGCCGCAATCTGTGCGGCACCACTGGTACCAGGCCATCTGGGACTTCTCAAAGGAAAAAAGGTTACCTGCTTTCCGGGAACGGAAAAGGAACTGGAAGGAGCAGTTTGCACGGGCAATCCTGTCGAATCAGATGGTTTTGTACTCACAGGAAAGGGGGCCGGAGTGGCACTTCAGTTTTCACTTCTGCTGGTTGAGAAACTTCTGGGAAAAGAAAAGGCAGAAGAAATAAAGCACAGGATGATGGCTTAATATCTTAGATACGATAAACCAACCAACCATGAAAAAATTCTTGCTTCTTTTGACATTGCCGGCATTTTCTGTGTTTTATCTCCGTGCCGCTGCGATTTATGTTAGCCCTGTCGGGAATGATTCGGCAAACGGAACCCTGACCAGCCCGATGAAGTCTCCCGCTCTGGCGGCAAGGAAACTAAAGGCCGGAGACACGTTGTTTTTCCGCGCAGGAAGGTACCTGCTTACAGAACAGTTTGCAGATCATCCATCCGGGTGCGATGGAACACCAATAGTTTACAGCGGTTTCCCTGGCGAGCTGGCCATCCTGGATGCTTCAGCAATGAAATTGCCTGATGTGGAAAGAAGACAGAGGCCCGGACTGTATCATCAGGGAGCCGTTCAGTTAACCGGAGTCCGATGGCTGGTCATCAGAAATCTGACGGTAGAACATTCTCCTCTGGCCGGAATCGGTCTCTGGAACAGCTCCCATATCGATATCATCAACGTTACCACGAACCTGACCTTTGCTCCGGGCATCTGTGCGTGGCCGGGCTGTGAATACATCAGGGTGTTGGGCTGTACTGTCACAGGCGCCAATTCACATAATATGAACCGCGATACAACCCGGTACCCAACCAGAAGAGAAGCACCTCACGAAGCCATCAGCATGTGTGCTTCCCATTTTGAAGTTGCATGGAATCATATTCATCACTGCGACAAGGAAGGAATTGATGTTAAAGAAACAGCGTCGCACGGGAAAGTTCATCATAACTATATTCATCATGTTGCCCGTCAGGGACTTTATGTGGATTCCTGGTTCGGAAAACTTGAAGATATTGAACTGTATGAAAATGTGGTTCATGACTGCGTGACAGGCTTTGCCGTATCAGCCGAAGGAGGACCCGTGGCAGACCGTATTTACCTTCATCACAACCTGTTCTATAATAACATAGGATGCGGAATATTCTTCAGCCGCTGGGGAAAGGATAACCTCCGCACCAACATTGTTGTTGAATACAATACAGTTGTACACTGCGGATATGGTGACGGAACAAAAAACTTCTGGCTTACGGCCGGAGGATGTTATCTTTATTCAGAAAATCTGTATAATATTCGTATTGCCAACAATGTTTTTTCTGACAACTGGCCTTTTCAGATCGGATTATCGTCATTGCTCAACAACAAAGACACACTCATAAGAAAAAAAATACACATAGAAAAAAACCTGATCGATGACAGAGTGAAGGGATTGAATTTCCCCATCTACCTGCATTGGCCCGAAGATTCAGTGTTTCGGTATAAAGGGGAAGACCCTCTGCAGGCCAGGATTACATTTGCCTCAGCTGATCAGGGCAACTTCACTATACAGAAAATCCGGCCTGACTCCGGCAAAAAGGCTGAGGCAGGAGCTTTTCCTCAGATAATACAACGTGGTTTCTGGTGGAAGGAATCGTTCCCTCCTGCTTTCTGACTTTTGTTGCTGGTTTATCCCAGGTACCATGAATTAACATGTTAGTTCATGGTAGTTCGGTTTATCTGAAAAAAAGAAAGACGATGTAGCCGCAGTAAAGCAGAAGAAAAATTGCGGCTTCCCACCGGTCGAACTGTTTCTGAACGCCCGTGTACATGCTGGCAAGAAGCACCAGAGAAACAATCAGGTACAATATAACATCCATATTGAAGGACGGCGGATAAGGGACTGAAGTTAATGTCACGGAGGTTCCGAGAATAAAAAGAATATTGAAAATATTCGAACCGATAACATTACCAATGGCCAGGCCGCTTCGTTTTTTCCATGCGGCAACTGCTGATGCCGCCAGCTCAGGCAATGATGTCCCTCCGGCTATTAGTGTAAGGCCAATAATTTTCTCACTGATTCCGAAAGAGTGTGCCATTTTTACCGCATTTTCAACCACCAGGCGGCCCCCAACCACTAACAGAATCAATCCCGCCAGAATCAGCAGAACAGTTTTTGCAGAACCGAAAACAACAGCAGGAACCTCTGGTACCAGATCGTCTTTCCTGTTGCGATAGCTGTATAGAAGAAAAAACAGAAAAAACGCCAGAAAAATGGCACCATCATACCACCTGAGGATGTTATCGTTTGCTGAAAACCAGGAATCATTGCCCAGAACCAGTATCAGCATGCCGGCAAAAATCGAGTAGGGTATTTCATTCCGTATGGTTTTATCCTGAATGGGGATCGGGGAAATAAGACCGGAAATACCCAATATGAGAAGGAGATTAAAGATATTGCTTCCGATGATGTTTCCCAGCAGAACCTGTCCATGTCCGCCTGCAGAAGCAAACAGACTTACCACAAGTTCCGGGGCTGAAGTGCCGAAGGCAACAATGGTAAGGCCAATGGTAAGTTCCGAAAGGTGATATTTTCTTGCCAGCGAACTTGAACCATCAATCAGCCAGTCAGCCCCTTTGATGATAAAGACAAAACCAACTATCAGCAATACAATCCAAAGCCACATAGTTTCGTATTGATTAATACGATTTTCGCAATATTACAGATTTTCCAAAAATTGGAATTCCATTCAGAATTTATTGCTCCGTGTTCAGGGTTGACTGTTTTTCAAAATGGGTTGCCGGAATATTTTTAACCAGAGAGAATACTCAGACTTCATCGGATGAACGATATTTGTTTCATTTCGTTGATTCTTTTTTTTAGAAAACGATTAAAAATTCATATATTTGTCATTCAGCGGAATGGAGTTTGCCATGACAGAAAAGAACAAACATCTGAATGATCCTCTGAACAAAGATTTTGTTTCGACTGAGGACGGGAATGTGCAGTTTCTTATCCTGCACAATGATGAGATCCATACGTTCGATTATGTGATAGAGAGCCTGATCGACGTATGCCAGCATGAACCTGAGCAGGCAGAGCAGTGTGCCCTGATAGCTCATTACAAAGGCCAGTGCGACGTAAGGAAAGGTACCCGCGATACCCTTTCACCCATGAGGGAAGGACTGACCGAAAGAGGACTCACTGCAACCATTGATTAAATATGTCATTATTCGTTATCATCCTGCTCATTGTTCTCGGTATTGTACTGCTTCTTATCGAATTTCTTGTAATACCCGGAATCACCATAGCCGGAATAGGAGGCCTTGTGCTGATCGGCACCAGTATCTATTCTACCTACAAAAGCTATGGGAGCACAACCGGGAATATCGTGTTGGTTGTAACTTTTCTTCTTGTGCTTGCAGCAACCTTTTTTGCACTGCGGTCAAAGACCTGGAGAAAGGTCATGCTGAACACTACGGTTGACGGGAAAGCAGCTGAATCGTTTGATGACAGGTTAAAACCGGGCGACCACGGAAAAGCTGTAACCCGGCTGGCTCCTATGGGGAATGCCATGTTTGGTGATATTATTACAGAAGTAAAAACCATGGGCGAATTTGTTGATGCCGGCACCGAAGTAGAAATTGTTAAAGTACATAACAAGGAAATTGTTGTAAAACCTATAACCCGTTCATAATATGGAAACTCCTGTATCATTTTTCTTCTGGATTATTGGTATCATCATACTGATCATCCTGTTTCTTTATCTGGTGCCATTGAATCTCTGGTTCCGTGCTCTTGTTTCGGGGGTGCATATTTCCCTTTTCCAGCTCATTTTTATGCGATGGAGGAAAGTGCCGCCGAGTATCATTGTCGGGGCCCTTATTGAAAGCACAAAAGCCGGAATCAAACTTGAGCGGAATGAACTGGAGGCGCACTATCTTGCAGGAGGTCACGTTGAACGTGTGGTACATGCCCTGGTAAGTGCATCAAAAGCCAACATTGATCTTTCGTTCAAAATGGCCACCGCTATTGACCTTGCAGGAAGAGATGTTTTTGACGCGGTGCAGATGTCAGTAAATCCTAAGGTTATCAATACTCCTCCTGTTACGGCTGTTGCCAAGGACGGGATTCAGCTGATCACCAAAGCCAGGGTAACTGTAAGGGCCAACATCAAACAGCTGGTCGGAGGTGCAGGAGAAGAAACAGTGCTGGCACGCGTCGGAGAAGGAATTGTTACAGCTATCGGGTCCTCCCTCAGCCACAAAGAAGTTCTTGAAAATCCTGACAAGATATCCAAGACGGTGCTGGCTAAAGGACTGGACGCCGGGACGGCTTTTGAAATACTCTCGATCGATATTGCCGACATTGATATCGGGAAAAATATCGGAGCGGTACTGCAGATGGACCAGGCTAATGCCGACAAGAATATTGCCCAGGCAAGAGCGGAGGAACGCCGGGCTATGGCCGTTGCCTATGAACAGGAAATGAAAGCCAAGGCACAGGAAGCAAGGGCAAAGGTAATCGAAGCGGAAGCACAGATACCGCTTGCCATTGCAGAAGCATTCCGCAGCGGAAATCTCGGGATTATGGATTACTACCGCATAAAAAATATTGAGGCCGACACCAACATGCGCGATTCAATTGCCAAACCGGGCCAGCCTCCCAAGAAAGAATAGAGAGATTCATTGCAGAGGCGGGGAAATCCCGCCTTTTCTATATTTTCTTTTTTTTGTTTGGAGGTTTATCAGGTTTTTTTACTTTTGTGCTGCCAAAAATTTTCCGGCTTTGGTTGTATTATTTCTTAAGCCGGGTATTTGGAAAGACAATCATCCGGAGAGGTGGGTGAGTGGCTGAAACCAACGGTTTGCTAAACCGTCGTTCCGCAACCGCGGAACCGGGGGTTCGAATCCCCCCCTCTCCGCAAACGGGGTGTAGCGCAGTTGGCTAGCGTACTTGCTTTGGGAGCAAGTGGTCGTCAGTTCGAGTCTGACCACCCCGACACAAAACAGTTAACAGACCTAAAACACAACGCACATGTTCGATTTTGAAAAACTGGATGTTTATTCGGTAGTTAAGGAGCAGAATCAGAAAGTTCTGCAATTTTTGAAAGACCATCCTGAACTGGATCCGGAAATTGCCTCTGAATTAAAGAAAGCCAGTATGGCTGTCGTGTCAAACCTTGCCGAAGGAACCGGCAAGATGAACGATACCGAAAAAAAACAATACCTGTCGGATGCCCGTACAAGCGTCTTCCGTTCGGTGGCCATGCTCGATATTCTTCGCTCGATCGGCCAGCTGGATGAGGAAGATTTCTTGCAGCTATACGAAGGATTCGAGAAATCATCCAAGATGCTGCTCGGAATGTACCGTAGTTATTCATCAAATCGATCCGGTAACAATAATTCCCATACCAACTCCGGATCACAAACTGCCTGAGCCCTCTTATTACAGCCTTTTAACAGGAAAAGTGATTAAGGCTTTGTTGAGCCCTGTATTGAGCACTCTCTTTTTCCTATTGCCCAACAGCAAAGAAAATTAGGGCTTGTGGTGCTTTTAACCCAGCAACAGCCCAACCTCATTTCTGCATACTGTTTGAAAATGTTACGAATTGCAAGTGAGAAAGTTCCAGGGTTCAAGGGTTCCAATGTTCCAGGGTTCCAAAGTTCCAGAGTTCCAAAGTTCCAGAGTTCCAGAGTTCCAGGGATTTCCGATTTCCGATTTCCCATTAATGAATTTCCGATTTCCCATTTCCCATTTCCTATTCATTTGTTCTGGTTTTCATAGCGTAATCAAGGACAGAAAATTGGGAATGGGAAATAGGAATTTTCAGTGATTTTCGATTTCCCATTTCCCATTTCCTATGAACGTATTCTGGTTTTTATAGCGTGATCAAGGACAGGAAATAGGAAATTGGAAATAGGAAATTTTCAGGGATTTTTGATTTCCCACTAATGAGGTTCCAGCGTTTCAATGTTCCAGAGTTCCAGCATTCCAGCGTTTCGGGTGTTTAAGTTCAATTTGTGATTCGTGAGTTGTGAATTGTGATTTCTGATTTGAGATTTTATTTGTTTTCGTTCAGGATCAAAAAAATCATAAATCAGAAATCAATGTCGTTTAGTTAAGGGAAAAATGTTAATAAGTTTAGATAAAATAAGATTTTTAAAAAGCTGCTTGTTGGTGATGTTGATTATTTTAGGGGTATAATAATATCCACTATTGTAAAGCTGTAAA
>Ga0272448_1001661_pt1 | contig 29386 bp, 31 predicted proteins | sample YNPCB0191_FD_202220 | JGI IMG/M metagenome (GOLD analysis project Ga0272448, IMG submission 202220) | Hot spring sediment microbial communities from Yellowstone National Park, WY, United States - YNP-CB-019-1 | ecosystem: Environmental > Aquatic > Thermal springs > Hot (42-90C) > Sediment...
TTATCAAAGAATAAGTGCGCTTGTTCAGGAAATAAAAAAGATTTATGAAAAAGAAATCATTGGGTGGAAAAAAGAAGGAAAACTAACTGAAAAAGATGTTTTAGCTGAATATCAAGCTGGAGGAGGGGTTTATGCGGCCAATTTCTCTCCAGAAGGAGATAAGGTAGTGATAGGAAGTAATGATGGTAAAATGATAGTCCTCTCCTTAATAGAAAAAGATGAAGAAGGAAAACCTAAGGTTTTAGCTGAATATCAAGCTGGAGGAGAGGTTAATGCAGCCAATTTCTCTCCAGAAGGAGATAAGGTAGTGATAGGAAGTGGTGATCGTAAAATGAGAGTCCTCTCTTTAATAGAAAAAGATAAAAAAGGAAACCCTAAGGTTTTAGCTGAATATCAATCTGGAAGAGTGGTTAATGCAGCCAATTTCTCTCCAGAAGGAGATAAGGTAGTGATAGGAAGTAATGATGATAAAATGATAGTCCTCTCCTTAATAGAAAAAGATGAAGAAGGAAAACTAAAAGAAGGAAAACTAACTGAAAAAGATGTTTTAGCTGAATATCAAACTGGAGGATGGGTTTATGCAGCCAATTTCTCTCCAGAAGGAGATAAGGTAGTGATAGGAAGTGATGATGGTAAAATGATAGTCCTCTCCTTAATAGAAAAAGATGAAGAAGGAAAACCTAAGGTTTTAGCTGAATATCAAGCTGGAGGAAAGGTTTATGCAGCCAATTTCTCTCCAGAAGGAGATAAGGTAGTGATAGGAAGTGTTTATGGTTATGGTAATGATGGTAAAATGATAGTCCTCTCCTTAATAGAAAAAGATGAAAAAGGAAAACCTAAGGTTTTAGCTGAATATCAAGCTGGAGGATGGGTTCGTGCGGCCAATTTCTTTCCAGAAGGAGATAAGGTAGTGATAGGAAGTGATGATGGTAAAATGAGAGTCCTTTCCTTAATAGAAAAAGATAAAGAAGGAAAACCTAAGGTTTTAGCTGAATATCAAGCTGGAGGAGGGGTTTATGCAGCCAATTTCTCTCCAGAAGGAGATAAGGTAGTGATAGGAGGTGGTGATTGTAAAATGATAGTCATTGGTTAATCATCTTAAATTTGAGAAAGTAAACTTGCCGAGCGCTTTTTATTTCTATTTGATTGAATCTTTTAACTTAAAAAGAAGGAAATAAAAGAAATTAAAGAAAGAATGAAAAAAGAAGGAAAATACTATTGTTTAGTTAAAGAAGTGTAAGTAGTTAAAGAAGTTAATGGAATTAAAGAAAGGTTATTAGAAGAAGGATCTGACAAGAAATATGTTGTCTTGGGCCGACTTACGAAAAATTTGCGAAAAAACAATTATAATTTTTGTGATTGAAGTTTTTAAATAACATTTTTTTCAAAAAAAGAATTATCCAAAAATTGAAATTTGATTTATTATATTTATCTACAAAACTTTTATCTTTTTAAAAATGAAATTTTTGCCTTTGTATAGATTTTTTGAAATCTAAAAATATATTAATTTTGAGGCCGGGTTTAATTAAAAAATCCGGATTTTTATAAAAGACAGCGGTATAAAAAGATATAAATGTTATTTATTCTATTTTTTAGAAATAGAAATATTGCGTGAAGTAAAAAAATTTGATATATAAAAATATATAAATTAGATAATAAGTTTTTTTATTGCAATGGAAATATCGTTAAAAGCAGAAAAATTATTTACAATAGGAAACTTTGAGGTAACAAATGGTTTATTTTTGGCCTTAATCGCATCTTTTATTTTGATATTTTTTGCTGTTATTTTTAGAAAGAAAATTAATCTAGTTCCGGGAAAGATTCAAGTAGTTATTGAGGCTGGTATAGAATATTTTTTAGGATTAATGAGTTCTATTTTAGGATCAAGAGAAGCCGCAGAAAAATATTTGCCATTGATTGCAACTATTTTTATATTTATATTAACTTCAAATTGGTTGGGTTTACTTCCCGGGGTTGGCTCTTTTTATTTAAGAGAAAATGACGCTATGGTACCATTGTTAAGATCCCCAGCCGCTGATTTAAATTTTACATTAGCTTACGCCGTAATAGCTGTTTTGGCAACTAATTTTTTTGGCATTATAATTTTAGGTATATTTACCCATTTGAAAAAATTTTTGAATTTTTCTAGCCCGCTTAAATTTTTTGTTGGAATACTTGAGTTTATATCCGAACTAGCCAGAATACTTTCTTTTTCGTTTAGGTTATTTGGCAATATTTTTGCCGGAGAAGTTCTTTTGACAGTAGTATTTTTTTTGGCTCCGTATGTAATACCAATACCTTTTATTTTTATGGAATTGTTCGTGGGTGTAATTCAGGCATTTATTTTTGCCATGTTGACTTTGGTCTTTTTGGCATCACACATTCAGCACATAAAACATTAATTATTATAAAAAATATTTTAAATGGTCGTAAAATTTTAAAAATAAAGATTATTAAAAATAAAATAAAATATTTTATGGATGTAGAAACAATGCGTTTATTAGCAACAGCAATAGCTATTGGAGCCGGAGTTTTTGGTCCTAGTATTGCAATTGGTTTAATTGGTTTAAGCGCTTTGGGGGGTATATCTAGAAATCCGGAAGCCGCTTCTAAAATTCAAACAAATATGATTTTGGCAATCGCCTTTGCCGAAGCCGTTGCGATTTATGCGCTTGTGGTGGCGCTTATTATTAAGTTCGCATAAAAAATGGAAAAATCTTTTTTAACAAAATTTGGTATAAACTGGAAGCTTTTTTTAAGCCAATTGGTAAATTTCCTTTTAATTTTGCTAGTATTAAAAATTTTTGTTTATAAGCCTGTTTTAAAAATTATAAAAGAAAGGGCTAAGAAAATAAAAGAAGGATTAGATAAAGCAAAGGAAGCCGATATTAGGTTGAAAGAAATAGACAACATTGGAAAGAAAAAAATAAAAGAAGCGGAAAATATTTCTATTAACTTAATAAAGTCTACCGAAGAAAGGGCTAAAATTTTGGAGCAGACACTTCAAAAAAAGTTAGAGGAGAATCAAATAAGGATACAGAAAGAATTACAGGAAATCTATCAAAAACAGCAAGAAGAGGCAAAAAAGGCAGTTTTAAAAAATGCTGTTGAATTGGTTAAAAAAGCAATCGTTAAGACAGTTGAGTTAAAACCCGAAGAAATAGATGAGAGACTAATAAAAAGGGCTGCTGAAAATTTAAAAAATGAATCTCGTTAAGAGATAAAATGTAAACTAGAGTAATAAGAAATTTTAACAAAGAGGTTTTAAAACTTTTAACGAGATGAACAAACAATCAAAAGTAAAATTATACGCGAAAGCCTTGGCAGAAATTATTTCTTCCTCAAAAAAGTTTTCTGCTTTTGATAAAACAAGGATAGCAAATAATTTTGTGAAGCTTTTAATAAACGCGGGTTATGAAAAAAGGTTAAAAGAAATTTTAGACTTGACCCAAGATTTTATTTTAACCAAGACAGGAAAAAGAAAAATCACCCTTGAAACAGCCAGAAAAATAACCTTGCGTCAGAAAAAGATGCTTGAGAGTTTTATTAAAGAAGGAGATGTTGTAAAAGAAAAAGTAAATCCGGAATTAATAGCCGGAGTAAAAATAATAATTAATGATTCTTGGCAATTTGATGCTTCTTTACAAAAACAATTACAAGAATTGTTTTCTAATTTTTAAAAATGACTAACGAAATAATTGAAAAAATTAGACAAGCCATAGAAGGTTATAATTATGATTATCAATGGGAGGAAATTGGCAGAATATCTGAGGTTGGAGATGGTATCGCAAAAATATTTGGATTGATTAATGTGCAATCACAAGAAGTTTTGGTTATTGAGTCTGGCAAAGAAAAAATTAAAGCGCTTGCCTTAAATCTTGAAGAAGATTCGGTGGGAGCTTTAATATTGGGAGAAGGCTCTTTGGTCAAAGCGGGACAGACTGTTAAAAGAACAAAACAGATTCTTTCTATACCAGTGGGCGAGCAATTATTAGGAAGGGTTATAGATCCATTAGGAAATCCTTTGGACGGTAGGGGTCCGATTTTTTCTGCAAAAGAAAAACCACAGTTTAATTTTTTGGAAAATGACGCGCCAAATGTTATTAGTAGGGAATCGGTAAAGTGTCCATTACATACCGGAATTAAAGCTATTGATTCAATGATTCCGATTGGTAGAGGGCAAAGAGAATTGATTATTGGCGACAGGGGTACAGGAAAAACAGCCATTGCTTTAGATATAATAATAAATCAGCTTCAAGATAACCCCAAAAATCATCCGGTTTGTATTTATGTTGCCATTGGACAAAAGGAATCAAAAATTGCAAAGATAGTGGAAATGTTAAAGAAGCGTAATGCTCTTTCTTATACGATTGTAGTTTCAGCTTCTGCTTCTAGTCCGGCGTCTTTTTGGTATTTAGCTCCTTTTAGTGGATGCGCGATAGGAGAATATTTTAGAGATAAAGGAAAAGACGCGGTTGTGATTTATGATGATTTGTCAAAACATGCTTGGGCATATAGACAAATTTCTTTACTTTTAAGAAGGCCACCGGGAAGAGAAGCATATCCCGGAGACGTATTTTACTTACATTCAAGGTTACTGGAAAGAGCAGCTAAACTTTCTAAAGAGAAAGGAGGAGGTAGTTTAACTGCTTTGCCAATTATTGAAACGCAATTAGGAGATGTTACATCTTATATTCCAACAAACGTAATTTCAATTACCGATGGGCAGATTTATTTGGAGTCAGATTTATTTTATCAAGGGATAAGACCGGCTATTAATATTGGTTTGTCGGTTTCAAGGGTTGGTTCGGCAGCGCAGACAAAAGCTATGAAAAAAGTTGCCGGAAAATTAAGATTAGAATTAGCACAATTTAGAGAATTACAAACATTTGTGCAATTTGCCAGTGATGTTGATGAAGCAACTCAAAAAAGAATTAATAAAGGGAAAATCATTACTGAAGTTTTAAAACAGCCCGATTTAGCTCCGCTTCCTTTTGAAAAACAAGTTTTGGTTTTATACGCCGCGTTAAACGATTATTTTATTAAATTTAATCCCGAAGAAATGCAGATCGTTGAAGCAAAATTTATTGAGTATGTTGAAAATTTGCACAAAGACTTTTTAGATAAGATTAGAACAGATCGTCAAATAAATGATGAAACAGAAAAAGAAATGAAAAAAATAATTGAATCATTCATAGAAAAAAAATAATGGAATCACCGCAAAATATAAAAAAACGTTTACGAAGTGTAGACAACATAAATAAGATTACCAAGGCAATGGAGCTGGTTGCAGCGACTAAAATGCGAAAATCGCAAGAGATAGCCTTGGCTAGTAGGCCTTATGCTTTTGCCGCGTTGGAATTTTTGGCAATTGTGTCTAATTTGGATCAGGAAAAACTTCCGAAATTATTTGAAAAGAGGGCGGTAAAAAGAGTTATGTTTGTGTTGGTTTCTTCTGATAAAGGTTTGGCTGGCGCATTTAATAGTTCTGTATTTAGAAAATTTGAACTGTATATGAAAGAATATAATAATTCTAAAACCCAGGAATATGCTGGTCTTAATTTAGAAAAAGAAGAAAAATTTTATACAGCAATAGGACAAAAAGCATTTACTTATCTTTCAAAAAAAGGACTTAATGTGATTAAAAAATTTGTCTCGGTTGGAGATTTTACTACCCTAGAAGAAGTTCAACCTATAACAGATTTTTTGCTAAGTGGTTATCTTGATAAAAAATGGGACAGGGTAATTATTATTTCAATGAATTTTAGGTCTGCTTTAAAGCAAGAACCTCATGTTAGAAGAATTTTACCAATTGATTTTGATCATATAGTAGCTACAGTTAAAGAAATTAGTCCCGAGAGAGGAAAATTTGCAGATTTAATTAAAGAACAAGAAATAAGTTTTGTTCCGAATAAAACAAAATTAAGAGAGTTTTTAATTGAACCTTCAGCAAAAGAGGTTTTAGAAAAACTTGCAAATCATTTGTTTTTTATCCAAGTTTATCATTTAATTTTAGAGGCCAATGCCTCCGAACATTCGGCTCGCAGAATGGCAATGAAAACAGCGTCTGATAATGCGTTAGCACTGAAAGAAGCATTAAATTTACAGTACAATAAATCGCGTCAAGCAAAAATAACAACAGAAATTTCTGAAATTTCCGTAGGCGCGGAAGCATTAAATTAGAATTAGGAATTTTTTAAATTAAAAAATAATTTTAAAAATTTAAATTTTTAAAATAAAAAACATTATTATGAACAAAGGAAAGATTATACAGATAATTGGTCCAGTTGTGGATGTAGAATTTCCGGAGGGTTCAACCTTGCCGGATATTTATAATGCCTTAAAGGTTAAAGGACCAAAAGGAGAAATTGTTTTAGAGGTTGTAAAACATATTAGTTTAACAAAAGTAAAAACAATTTCTTTACAATCTACCGACGGCTTAAAAAGAGGAACTGAGGTAGAAAATTTGGGAAAGCAAATTGAGGTTCCGGTTGGTTGGGAAGTTTTAGGAAATTTATTTAATGTTACTGGCGAACTATTAACCGAAGGTCAAAATATTAAAAAACAAACATCAAGATTTAAAAAATTTTGGCCAATTCATAGAAATCCCCCAGCCCTTACTGATCAATCTATAAAAACAGAAATTTTTGAAACAGGCATTAAGGTTGTTGATTTAATAGCGCCATTTATTAAAGGAGGTAAAATTGGTCTTTTTGGTGGAGCTGGTGTAGGAAAGACAGTATTTTTACAGGAACTAATAAGAAACGTTGCCGAGGAATCAGGTGGCGTTTCAATTTTTGCCGGAGTTGGAGAAAGAACAAGGGAGGGAAATGACTTATATAGAGAAATGACAGAATCTGGGGTTATAAGTAAAACAGCTTTGGTTTTTGGGCAAATGAATGAGGTGCCAGGAGCTAGGGCAAGAGTAGCCTTAACCGCTTTGACAATGGCAGAATATTTTAGAGACGAAGAGAAGAAAAATGTTTTGCTTTTTATTGATAATATTTTTAGATTTTCCCAAGCAGGTTCAGAAGTTTCAACATTAATTGGTAGAATGCCATCAGCTGTAGGTTATCAACCAACATTGGCGCAAGAAATGGCAGAATTACAAGAGAGAATTACTTCAACCAAAAACGGTTCCATTACTTCTGTTCAAGCAATTTATGTTCCTGCTGATGATATTACTGATCCTGCGCCGGCAACAACTTTTTCGCATTTGGATTCAACAATTGTTTTAAGTAGAGAACTAACAGAAATTGGAATTTATCCAGCGGTTGATCCTTTGGCATCGACTTCAAGCGCATTAGATCCTAAAATTGTGGGAGAAAGGCATTATCGTGTTGCCAGAGAGATTCAAAAGACCCTACAAAGATATAAGGATTTGCAAGATATTATTGCAATTTTAGGTATGGAAGAGCTTTCAGATGAAGATAAAAAAATTGTTAATCGCGCCAGAAAAGTACAGAGATTTTTATCACAGCCATTTTTTGTGGCTGAAAACTTCACTGGCAGACCGGGTAAATTTGTTAAATTAGAAGATACAATAAAAGGGTTTGAAGAAATATTAGAAGGTAAATACGATGAGGTTCCCGAAGAGAATTTTTACCTGAAGGGAGGAATAGAAGAAGTTATTCAGTAACATATTTTTTGAATTTTTTTAGCATAAAAATATTCACAAAGTTAGATAAAAATTATTGATTTTTTTGATTTTTTATAAATGAAGTTATCAATTTATTCATTAAAAAAAATTTTATTTCAAAACGAAGCCTCGCTTTTAAATTGCAAAACAGAAATAGGGGAGATAACTATTTTAGATAATCACGAACCATTAATTAGTGTTTTGTCTAGTGGTATAATTAAAGTTATTGATAAAGATCACAAAGAGCATTTTTTTTCTGTAAAGTCAGGGTTTCTAGAAGTAAAATCCGACAATGAGGTTAGGTGTATAGTAGAGGAATAATACTGAATTTAAGATCTTTTGCTTTTAGATATCGTTTTAATTTTTGAGTTAACAATTTCTACTTTCCATTTTTCATTTAGCCATAATCCTAGAATTTTCACTTTAAAATTCATTAGTCTTATAATTTCTTTCCCTTTTCTTATTTGTTCAAGATGAGCTTCTTTTTCAACTGGATTACCCGCGCAATCTGCGTGACCGACAATTGTTATTATTTTTGAACCATGTTTTTTTACTGAAATTTCTATTTTTTGTTTGATTTCAGCTAAGATTTTTTTATCACCCTCTGCTATAATTTTATCTATGCCGGGCTCTGTAATCATATCTACAAAATCAACTTTGTATTTGTTTTTTAGAAATTTAATAATTGGTTCTTGGACTCTTCCGTCCATACAATTTAAGGCAGTAGCAAATTTTTTCCCTTTCATTTTTTATTAAACTCTTATTATAATAATAAGAGTTTATTTAATAGTTTATTTATTGTGACCTTTTATAATTTCATTGGAGTATTTTATTTAAAATTTTATCACTTTAGAATAATTTCTCCAATAAAAATTACAATTTCGATAAAAATTAAAACAATAACTATTATTTCTAATAAATATTCCCTTTGGGTAGAAATTAAATTTAATAAAAATCTATTGTGGTCTGCTAAAAATTTAATTTTCTCATTTAGAATATCAAATCTGTCGGATAAATCAAATTCATAAAACAATTTATTATAAAGTTTTTCTAATTCAATTCTTTCCCAAGTAGTTTCCGGTTTATCAAAAAGAGACAAATTAGAAATTGTACTTTGTCTTACCACTAAAATATCTGCTATTTCCCTTAAGATATCTTTTTCGGTAATTCCTTTTAGCCTTCCCAATCTTAAAATACTAATTAATTTTTCCAACTCTGCAACCCTTTTTTCTATTTCTTTTTCATACCTTTCTAATGCTACCGACTGAGAAATTACAAGGGAAATCACTTGAATTTTTTCTTTATCACAGTCTATTAAATAAACCTTTCCAAACTTTACATACTCTAATTCTTTGCCAGTCATAACTTTAAGGGTGTCAAAGTATAAGTTTTTAGAATCAAAATTAACCACAAAAGGAGAAATTTCTTTAATAAATTCTTCTTTTATTCTTTGTGGAACATTCCAAAACGTTGCTACGCCAAACTTTGTTAAAACGACGTATTTGTTTACGGCCAACTTTAAAATTAAGATAGCCTCCCTACTTAAATACGGATATTTTTTGATTTTTTCTTGTATTTTTTTTAAGTCTATTGCTTCTCCAAGATATACACTAAAAAGAGAAAAAATTTTTTGTTTCTTGTGTAATGGAGAAACCATATTAATTTGTTGGATTACTTGTTTTTTCATAATTTTGGATTTAACAGCAATAAAATAAATGTATGTTGATTCGTAGTTTAATTATCTAAAAACGATAAAAACTATTCAATACAACAGTTAATTGCTTTTCTTATTAATTCGCCAAGTTTTCTCATAAATCCCTTTTTTCCTTATCGTGTTTGTTTAATGCGTTATCGTTAATCTTTTTAAATATCACCAACATTTAAAATTTTCATATTAAGGGCCCAAAATAAAGAATAAAGATGGTAGGCCTTGCCAAAAAGATCGTATGCTTCATCTTTTTTGTTCATACCCAATTGTTTTGTGCCAACTTCCATAAGTCGCATAGAGGCGGCGAGTAAATGCTTAGAAATACACCATAGTTCACCCTCGTATTCTTTGATGATTTTTTTGAGTAAATTTTTTCTTATCTCTCTAACATCTTTAATCATATCGTAATATTCTGTTTTTACCGTTTTGGCTCCGGTAAAAAAGAAATGTTCTTCAATACTAATAAGATTCATTATGGCAATACTTAAATCTTGATCGGAGGAAAAATCCATTTTTTCTTGCTTTTTTATTTTATCCACTTTTTCAATAAATTCATTAAGGTTTTTAATTAAGTTTTGATTGTTGTTGATACCGTTCATTTTATTATTTACTCCGTTAAATTTTTATTTTCACTAAAAATCACAAAGAAGGCTATTTGCCAGCGGTTGATTTTTGTTCTTTTTTTACGAAAGAGCAAGAAGGGAAAAAATTAAAATACCAATAAATAAAATTAAATTGTCGGGATTATTATTTTATTTTTCATAATAATTTTTTTTAAAAAATATTGAAAATAAAAAAAATAAAGCGCACATTAAAATAATTAAAAGTCCGGTCGGTAAGCCAAAAAATTTAGATGAAAAAATTCCCAAAATAGCTGAAATTGATCCTAGAATCAAAGCGCCAAAAGAATACTGGAAAGAGCTTTTGCTAAAATTTCTAACTGTTAAAGCCGGGATAACCATTAATGCCACTGGTAGTAGTCCACCCACTAATTTTACCGTTAAAGCCACAATAATAGCAATACAAGCTAGGTAAATAAAATTATATTTTTTAACGCTAATTCTTTCTATTTTTGCCAAATCTTCTGAGATTTCAATTAAAACCAATTTTGAATAAATTTTTCTTATTATTAAAAAAATTGAAGTACAAAGAATTATTGTCAAAATTGTATCAATAAAGCTAATTTTTGTAATATCTCCAATTAAAGCTTCCTCCAATTGATGTTCGTTAGAAAAAGGCAAAATGAGAAATCCCAGCGCCACACCTGAGGCAAAAACCAAGCCAGTTAAAGCCTCCATTGGCGCTTTTGTTTTTATTTCTAACAGCCAAATTAAAATTCCGCCAATACTTATAGTGAGCAGTGCCCCATAAAAAACATTAAAATTAAAAACCAAAGCCAATGCTACACCGGGCAACGCTAAATGTCCGAGAGGACCGCTAACCAACCCCATTCTTTTTACAATCATTAAAGAACCCAAATAACCTGCTATACCGGCGATAAAAGTTGCTGAAATTAAACTAAGAAATAATGAGTAATCCATATTATTTGAAAGCCGAAAAATAAATTTCTTTAGTGTTTATGTTCGTAAAATTTGATTTCTGTTTTATAAATTTTTTCTAAAAGTTTCGGTGTTAAAATTTCTTTTGGCGATCCAAAACAACAAACACCCTTTTTATTTAGACATAAAACATTAGTGGCGTATTTATAAACAATGTTTAAATCGTGAGTAACCAAAAAAATAGTCAGTTTTTTTTCTTTCCAGAATTTTTCCAAAAGAGAATAAATTGTTTCTTCTCCTCCGATATCAATACCGGTAGAAGGTTCATCGAAAAATAAAATTTCCGGTTCTGAGATTAAACTCCAGGCAATAAGCATTCTTTGAAATTGGCCCGAGGATAAATCTCCGGGATTTCTATTTAAAATTTCTTTTGGTTCTAGTCCCACTGCTTTTAAAATGGAAAAATTCTTTTCGTCCGATTTTTCTTTAAACCTAAAAAATTCCTTGATGGTAATTGATAGATTCTTAAATTTATCTTGACTTAATCTTTCCGGCAAATAACTAATTTTTGGTATTTTTTCTTCTTGCCAAGTTATTTTTCCTTCCGAAGGAACTAGCCCCAAAATTGCCTTAAAAAGAGTGCTTTTTCCAGCTCCGTTTGGTCCCAAAACAATTAAAAATTCGCCCTTTTTTATTTCAAATGATAAATTTCTAATCACTTCTTCCTTTTCAAACCTCACATTCAGATTTTCTACTTTTAAAATAGTTTCCGGCATTGTTATTAATTACTTTTTATATTTTAACATATTTTTTATTTTTTCCAAATTTTTCCTTATTTTTGGTCGTGCCGACCGTTTTTACAGGACCTTTAAGTGATTTTCTTCGCTTATTATTTTTAAAAATTTAATCACTTGCAATAGCGTTGATCTGCGTAGGTAAATATGCTACTATCGATAAAATAAAGATCATCATTATTAGTAATTAGTTGATTGTTTAAAGTATTAAAATAACAGGGATTTATTTATTACTATTATTTATTACGAAATAATTGACTTACTCTTTGGAATTAAAAGAAAAAAGATTTCAAAGGAAAAAAGAAGATTTTATTTGCGAGAAGTGCGGTACTTTTAATAAGGGGACGGGTTATACCGATCATTGTTTTAATTGTTTATGGTCAAAACATATAGATATTAATCCGGGAGACAGAAAATCAAAATGTAATGGTTTAATGGAACCCATAGGAGTAAAGATAAAAACAAATAAATATGTTATTTATTATCAATGTATTGAGTGTGGTTATAAGTTTAAGGTTAAATCAGCGCTTAATGATAATTTTCAAGAAATACTGAAATTGGTAGACAAACCGCTTAACGAGAGTCATTAAAAAATAATCATAAAAAATTTATACTCATGACTAACAATAAAAGTTTTTTAGAAAGTTTTAAAATAGCGTTTTTGGGAATTATTTCGGCCTTAAAAAAAGAGAAAAATTTTAGAATAATTTTTTTAATAGGGGTAATAGTTATTTTATTTACAATAATTTTTAAATTAAATTCCCTTGAAAAATCTATTGTATTTTTAACGATTTTTATTGTTTTGAGCCTTGAATTAATTAATTCTCAAATTGAAAAATTTTTAGACCTACTTCAGCCAGAAAAACATCCCAAAGTAAAAGTAATTAAAGATTTTTCCGCTGCCGCAGTTTTACTTTTTTCGTTTGGTTCTTTAATTATCGGCGTTTTAATATTTTTACCCTACTTAATTGAAAAAATTCTAAAGATGTAAAATTTATGCTCTTTGACGCTAATATTTTTGAAGTTATAAATAACTTAGCCAACCGACTTAAAATTATTGACGGTTTACTGATTTTTTTAGCAAATTACCTGCCATACTTAATGGTAATATTTTTGATAATTCTTTTTTGTTTTCCCCAAAAAGACAAGATAAAAAATAGGGTAATGGTTTTATTGGCTTTAATTTCTGCTTTTATTGCCAGATTTGGAGTAAAAAGCCTTATTGTAATTTTTTATAACAGACCGAGACCATACGTAAATTTACCTTTTGCCCACAAACTTATATCCATAAGACCTATTGAGGACCTACATTCTTTTCCCTCCGGTCATACCATTTTCTTTTTTGCTCTAAGCACAATTATTTATAGTTTTAACAAGAATTTAGGATTAATTTTTTTTATTTGTTCTTCGTTAATGGGAATAACAAGAATATTTGTTGGGGTTCATTGGCCCAGCGATATTTTATGGGGTGCTATTTTGGGGGTAATAGTGGGAATTATTGTTAAACAAATTTATTTTAAAAACAAAGTTTGGATAGATAATTCTATTTTTAAGTTAAACAAAAATAATTCTCAAGAGAAAAAATAAAAAATAAAAAATAATTAAAAAAGCACCATAAAAAAGAATAGGAAAATAGGGACAGAGAAATAGGCAAAATATGATAAGGTAGAATATTAAAAAATTATCAAGATATTAGGCTTGTTCTTTTTTTAATTTTTTTTCCAATTCCCGAATTTTATTCTTTAGTTCAACCATTTTTAATTCTCTTCCTACTGTTAATTTATAGAATTTTTCCAGCTCTGTTTTTCTATTTTTTATTTCGTTATATAAAGAAGCGTTTTTGAGGGCAATAGAGGCAGAATGAGAAAGAATGGTTAACACTTCTATGTCTTGGCTAGAAAATGCTTCTCCGGAAATTTTGTCGCCCAAAATTACCATTCCAATAATTTCTTTTTCAAAAATTAAGGGCAAACAAATATTTATTTTATTTTTTACAAGATCTTCCTGAAGTTTTTTGAATTTTTTTCTTTCTTCTTCTTTTTGCGTTGTTTCAATTATCTTTATTATTTCTTCTGTGACCAACAATTTTTTACTTTCTTTTAAATAGTTAATAAAAAACTCTTCTTTAATAAGCGGTAATAATTCTTTTTCGTTAAAGTTTATTGTTTTTATAACAGAAAAATTCTGTTCTCCTGATCTTTTGGAAATAATGCCAATTCTTTCCAACTTAAAAGTATTTAAAAGAGTATTTAAGATCAAAGAAAATAAATTGTCTAAATCTAATGTTTTAGTTAGTTTTTTTGCTAGTGCCTTAAGAACAAGTTGGGTATTATAGAAAGTATGGTAGAAATATTTGGCGGCTAATTTTTCATAAAATTTAAGAAATTGAAAAAAGATGAGAGTTAATAAAATTCCCCAAATAATAATTAGCCAAAATTCCATCCAAAACTTCATTAATGGAACTATTTTTTCAGTCAAAAACATTAAAATAATGGCTATTATTCCAACTGTTATAAAGGATAATACATAACTTGTTCCCTTTCCCAAAATCCATCGAATATCCATAAAACGATAACGCAAAATAGAATAGGCACAAAGAAATCCCCAACTACAGACAAAAAAGTTTCCCCAGGGATCAATTTGAATCCCATACCATAAAGGATAATTTGTAGCTCCTCCGCCAAATCCTAAAATACTTCCCCAGATAATATATTTAAGCTGGTTTCTTTTGTAACCGGTGCTTGTTTTAAAATATTTAAATACTTGAAATAAAATGTAGCTTACCAAACCACCGTAAAAAAGAATAAGATAAAAATGATAAACGATTCCGGGTTTGGGCCAATAAGGAAAAAAAGATTCCGGTTTAACGTCTTTAATATAATAAGGCGTAAAAGAAAAAGAGAGAAAAAATAGGGTTAAGAGGTAACTAAAAAATAAGATAATTTTATTTCTTTTTTCTTTTTCAATTCCCAGCAAGGTAAAAATCCAATGGCAGTATGAAACAGGAATGAAAATTGCTCCCACGCTTAGCATTCTTGCCCAAAATAAAGCGGCGTCATAGCTTTTGGAAAGCAGCCAAATTCCGTAACTTACCGCCCAAACTATTATTGGAAGACTAAAAAGAGCATATATTTTATTTAATTTCCTTTTTGGATTATTAAAAAAAACAAGCAACGCTAAAATAGTATAAACCACTGCGTTTAAAAACCCTGATAGAGAAAATAAAAGCAACATAAAATTTTAATTAAATATTACGCAATTAATAATTATGATCTTACTTATATTTTAATAAAACAAAAAATAAATATCAACTTAAATAAATATTTATGCGTTTTTTGAAGTTTAATCTTTTTATATGCAGTTAGGATTAAAATAAATAAAATAAAAATGTTTTCAATTAGGAAAGGTTTAAAACGGTTTGGCATGACCCGATTATTTTAATTGGCAAATAAAAATTAGCCCGTAGTTCTAATGGGAGTATGTGTAGTATTTTAGAAGTAATTTAATAGTAAAAGAGATTATTCAAAAAATGGAAAATGTGATAGAATTAAAAAATTAGTAAGGTAAATAAAAAATAAATAATGGGAGGTTTTTTAAAAATTTTAATAATTTTTGCTATTTTAATTTTAGCCTTGGTTGGTATTTTTGTTTTTGCTAATTTTTTTAAAAATCAAAATCAAAGGTCCATAACAAAAAATTTGGATTTACCACAAAAAATAAATATGAAACTTACAAGTCCGGCATTTGAAAATAATCAATTAATTCCTTTAAAATACACCTGTAAAGGACAAGATGTTAATCCGCCATTAAAAATTGAAGAAGTTCCCCCTCACGCAAAAAGTTTGGTTTTGGTTGTAGATGATCCTGATGCACCAAGAGAGGTTTGGTCGCATTGGATTGTTGTAAATATTAATCCATCAGTTTCTTTTATTGAGGAAAACAGTGTGCCAGAAGGGGGAGTAGAGGGATTAAATGACTTTAAAAAGAGATCTTATGGTGGCCCTTGTCCGCTTAGCGGTATTCACCACTATCACTTTAAAGTTTACGCTCTTGATACTATTTTAGATACCAATTCTTGCTTAGAAAAAAAAGAGGTTGAAAAAGCAATGAGGGGTCACATTTTAGATTGGGCAGAACTGGTAGGTATTTTTGGCGTATTTAAAAATAGAAATTAATTATTTTGCTTTTATTCTTCTTTTTCAATTCGGCGGACATATTCTTCTTTTTCCGTGTTAATCTCAATAATATCGCCTTCTTCTATAAATAAAGGAACGTTTAGTTCTTTACCGGTTTCTAACGTAACAACTTTTCTTCCAGATTGGGCACTATCGCCTTTTACACCGGGCGGAGCCTGAACAACCTTTAATTGGATTTTTATTGGAAGAGAAATATTAATAATTTTTCCTTCAAAAATCAAACCTTCTATAATTTGATTTGGCTTAAGAAACTTTACTTTTTCTCCCAGTTTTTCTTTTGATAAATCAAATCTTTTGGAGGGATTTTGAATATCACAAAAGAAATACTTATCTCGGTGCGAATAAATGAATTTTGCTTGAAATTTTTCTATTTCTGCCTCTTCAAAAACATCGCCCTGATGGAAATTTCTTTCATAAACATTGCTATTTATTAAATTTTTTATTTTTGTTTGAATAACAACTCGCCTTTGAGCTTTTTTCAAAGGCATTGCTTCTAAAATTTCGTATGGTTCGTTATCAATGATGATTTTTAACCCCTTTTTTAATTCAGAATGGGAAATTAATGCCATAATGTCCTCTTTTAAAATCTTCAAAATTCATTGGTTTTTTTCCTTCTGGTTGGACCTTTTTTATTATTAGTTTATTATCTTTTGAAATTTCTGCTTCTAATATTTTAATCATAATTTTTTTATCATTTTTTTTTAAAAAAGTAAAGGCCCCCGGCCAAGGATAAAAGGCTCTAATTTGTCTTTCAATCTCCTGATTTGACTTTGACCAATCAATTTGTCCGTTTTCTTTTTTTATAATTTTCGTGTAAGACGCCATTTTTTCTTTTTGCGGTTTTGCTTTAATTTTCCCTGCTATCCATTTTGGAATTGTTTTTACCAGAAGTTTAACCCCTATATGCGCTAATTTTTTTGAAAGTTCTTGATAATTAAATTTTGAATTTTGAATTTTAAACTTTGAAACTGAAACAATAGGACCATGATCAATCTTTTCGTCCATTAAGATAATTGTTACTCCTGTTTCTATGTCTCCATTTAAAATTGTTGCCTGAATAGGGGATGGACCACGATATTTTGGTAATAACGATGGATGAACGTTTAAGCATCCATATTTTGGAATTTTTAAAATTTCTTTTGGAATGATTTTACCATAAGCAGCAAGAATAATTAAATCGGGTTTCAATTTTTCAATTTCTAATTTACAGCTTTTAATTTTTTCGGGTTGAAGTAAAGAAAGATTATATTTTTGTGCTACAAGTTTTACTGGTGGAGGATTTAATAATTGCTTTCTTCCTGTTGGTTTGTCAGGATTGGTAACAACCAAAATAGGCTTATAGTTATTTTTAATAAGCCCTTCTAAAATGATTTTTCCAAACTCTGGCGTTCCAAAAAAAATAATCTTTGGTTGTTTTAATTTTATGTTTTCCATTTTTAATTATTTTATAATTCGCCATTCAATATCTGATTCTTTTCCGGCAAATTCAAGCCATTCACCATCAGGGGAAATAACATACCACTTTTTGTTTGTTTCAGACCAAATCATTGGATTTCCTTTATAATACGGTTTTTTTACTATTTCTTTAGGTTTTAATCTGTCTAATTCTAACCATTTTTTAAAAACGGTTTCAATTGCATAATCCAGGTTTCTAGAATTTGCCCATTCAGCTACCTTTTTTATCGCCTCTTTTGCCTTATCTATTGAGCCGGCTAATTCTAATAATTGTTTGGCGGGTTTTGTGAATCGGGAATAGACGATTTTTCTTTTTTTAGCATTTTGTTTCAATTCATTTAAGGATAAACCTTTTGTTTGAAAATAATAAGTTACCAATTGCCTAATAGCGGTTTCTTCTTTTAATTTTTCATATTCTTTTATTTTTCCGTTTTTTATGTACTCTTCAATTTTTTTGGCAATTTTATTTCCAATTATTTTAGGCACCCTTAAACCACTAATTCCTTTTTTTTTATAAATTTCTGAAACATCTGTTTTTAAGGAACCTAAATAAGAAGCTGCTTTTTTGTAAGCATTTATATGAAAAGCGCTATCTCCCTTAATATTTAGCAACTCTGCCGTTTCATTAAATATTTTAGCGATTTCCTTATTCATACAATTACAATTTATTTTATCACAAACTAAGAACCGTTTAAACCATTGACAAAAGTCATTGTGGAAAAAAGAAAAGATATGAAAGATATGAAAAGAGTGTTCAGGGTTATTTACCTCGCTACTGTTGGCAGTGCTGTCCTCGCCGGCATTATTTTTGGAGTTGCAACCCAAAGCGCTGCTTCATTGGGGCCGGTGGAGCCCACTCTTGGTTGTGTTATTACTGCCGCTCTTTTTCGGTTTTTAGACAACTGAGATGACTAATAAATAAATCATATAAGCAGAAATGTTTAATTCGTTCTGCTCTTTTTTATAACTAATCTTATTCTTTATTGATATTTTTCAACTGTAAATTTATAGATAATAATTTTTTCTTTTTCTGGGTTAATTCCTGCTTTTTGACAGGCAATAAAGAGTTGTTGTTCTGTTGTATTTACACCTTCTAAATCCGGTAGCAAAAGGCCGGATTTTATCCGGGATTTTACTAAAACTCCATATTTTTTAGGGTTTAATTCTTTGAGGTTTTTTATTAATTCAGGCGGATTTAAAAGATAAACTGTGTAAGAAAGAGAGGAAAGTTCTTCTTTTGTAATAGGTTCAAACCGATAATCTTCTGTGGCTGCACTAATAGCGTTTCTAATAGTTTCTTCTGCTACATTTTTGGTAATTGGTAAATAAGTTCCAATACATCCCCTTAGTTTTTTATTTTGTTCTATTGTTACAAAAACCCCAGCCTTTCTTTCTAAAAATTCTTTTGGCAACTTAAAAGGTATGGAATAAATAATTTTTCCTTCTTTTATATAATTTTCTACTGCTATTTTTGCTAATTTAACTAATGGGTGCATATATAAATTACTTTTTACTTTTAAAATCTAAAGTTAACTACCAAATAACCAACACCAAAAGGACTTTCGTAAGATAAAATTTCTGGTTGATAATTTATTTCTGAAGATTTTAAAATTCCCAACAAAAAACAAAAAGAACGCAAACCGCATTCGCCTGCTTCAGGGTATTTTTCATCTAATTTTAAAATGTTTTCTATATCTTTGTTTTTTAACGACTCAATTAACTCTTTATCAAATTTTGGACCATTAGGATTAAATCCATAAGGACCATCTTTTTTTAGACAGTGCGATAAGTCGCCAGAAGCAATAAGGGCAATTCTTAATTTTAAGTTTTTAATTTTTAAATAAAATTCCTTTCCCCACTCAAAATGTTGTTTCGGAGAATTTAAGGTGGTAAGGATTGGACAAATATTTTTTGGGATAATAATCGGATTTTTTGGACTTTGATAATCTTGAATTTTGAATTGTGATGTTAAAAAATGCAACGGCACATTTATACCCCAATCAGGGTGAGGAGAAGAAATGATAATTAAATCTGGTTTTATTTGTTTTAATCTTTTCCCCAATAACTTTAAACTTTCAATGGTTTTTTTAACTTGTTGTTTGTCGTTTTCCGAACCTACATTTGGCAGTAGGAGCGGAGGATGAGGAGAAAAACAAGCAAATTTTATCATAATTTATTTTTTTAATAAATATTTATAAATATAATTTTTTTTACTTATTTTAAAATTAAATTTAAATTTTTAGCACATTTTGGACATTTCCCATTTTTGTCAAAGCGGTGAATTTCATAACCAATCCTACTTATTACCAACTCATTACAATTTGGACAGTAGGTATTTTCAGCCTTGTGTTTAAAAATGTTTCCAATATAAACATAATTTAAGCCCAATTTTTTGCCAATTTTGTATGCTTTTTCCAATGTTTCAATTGGCGTATCTGGCAAGTGTTGCAATTTCCAAGAGATAGCGCCAGAAAACTGGGAAATGTGCCAGGGTGTTTCCCGTCCTAAATTTTTTAAAATCCATTGACTAATTGCTTCTAAATTTTTTTTATCATCGTTAAGCGTTGGAATTATTAATGTTGTGATTTCAATCCACACGCCAGATTTTTTTATTTTTTTTGCTGTCTCTAATACCGGTTTTAATTTGCCACCACAAATTTTTTGGTAAAATTCATCTGAAAAACTTTTAATATCAATATTAATGGCATCTAAATAGGGGATAACCAATTCTAATGATTTTTCTGACATAAAACCATTTGAAACAAAAACATTTTTTAGTCCTGCTTTTTTTGCTAATTTCATTGTATCTAAGGCATACTCCAAAAAAATTGTTGGTTCTACGTAAGTATAAGAAATACTGGGTAGTTTATTTTCTGTTGCGATTTTAACTATTTTTTCTGGTAGAATTTTTTCGCCTGGAATTTCTTTTGCATTTTTATATCCTTGTGATATATTCCAATTTTGGCAATTTAAACAGGTAAAATTGCAGCCAATAGTAGCGATTGATAAAGTTTGGCTAGCGGGCAAAAAGTGAAAGAGTGGCTTTTTTTCGATTGGGTCAATATTTAAAGCAACAACTTTTTTATAATTTAAAGCATACAATTTTCCGTTTTGGTTTTCTCTAACTCCACATTTTCCACGTTCCCCTGGCGAAAGAATACAGAAATGGCTACATGTTTGACATTGAACTTTTTTCTCTGGAATTTTTTTATAAAGATAAGATTCTTTTATCATTTTATTTATTATTACTTATTATGTAATTATATTCTTTTTTAAAAAATAAAGGTAGGGTTATAGTATTTATGTATAAACGGTGTTTTCCTTTCTGTTTCACATATTGACAAATTATTTTTACTTTGATATAATAAAATTAGAACATTGATAATCTTAGTAGGTTTGGAATTCTATCTAGAGTAGGATAGAACATTTCCGGCCGGGTTATTATAGTTAGCTTGAAAGGAGAAACTTATGAAACTATTAGCCATGAAGATGTTAAGATGGAAAATGTTTTTTATAGGATGGAAAATATTTCTTCCCGTGGTTTTATTCTTGGGGAAAAAATTAAGTGATGTCAACCGCGAGATCATTTTTTTTGTGGAAAAAATTCGGGGGGTTGGTCCTAACAAAGAAGAGATGAATAAAATGAGGAAAGAAGATCAACAAATATATAAAGAGATAAAAAAAGAACTTTGTGAAGAATTAAATAAGGAATATGAAGAATTAAAGAAGGAATATAAAGAATTACAGAGGGAATTTGATCCATAGTTTCTTCTAATATAGGAGCAGAAATATTCAATTCGTTCTGCTCTTTTTTATTTTAAAGATTTAATTTTTTTGGTAAAATACTTATATTATTTTGTTATATTTTGTAATTTTATTCTTTAATTAGACAGTTAAGTTAGAAATTGTTAAAATAAATAAAAAGATCAAAAATCATTACTGAGGTAGTTGAATAGTTGAGGGATTGGTAGTTGAGGATTAAAATTTGAGCGTATTTGAAATTGGTTTAAAATTATTGGGAATTGATTTAAGAAAGTGTTTAAAAATTTAATAGCGTTTAATCAATTTTTATTAAAATTAATGTGGCTAAGATAAAAGATGCGGCGAAGAATTTTTATTGCCATAAATTTGCCCCAAGATATAAAAAAACAACTGGTTGATTATGAAAAGAAATGGTTTGATCTTCCTATTCGTTGGACAAAATTTGAAAATTTACATATTACCTTAGCCTTTTTGGGATATATAAGAGAGGAAGAATTAGAAGAAGTTTCTAAAATTGTAAAAGAAGTTGCTGAAAAATCTTCGGTTTTTAAAATTGTTTTAAATAAAATTTGTTATGGACCTTTTAATAATAAAGAAACACCCAAAATGGTTTGGGCAACAGGAGAAAAATCAAAAGAAGTTGTTCAATTAAAAAAAGAATTAGATAAACGGTTGGGTATCTTGGAAAACAGAGAATTTAAACCTCATATTACATTAGGGAGAATAAGAAAATGGGATTGGCAAAGAATTGACTTAGAAGAAAGGCCGGAAATTGACGAAGATATAAATTTTTCTTTTGAGGTAAAATCAATTGAAATAATGGAAAGCCACTTAAAAAGGGGTGGTCCTTATTACGAAGTTTTAATGTCGGTACCTTTTTAAAACAATTATGAATATAAATAAATATGAAAAACCGTTTTTTGTCTCAATAAATAAAAACACAAAAAGGATTTTATTTTTTTTACTTATTTTATTTTTTTATTTTGGCGCAGAAATTGTTTTACCGGAAATTTGCGAAGCAAAATCTTATTATTATGATTCAATAATCTTTAATATTAGAGTAAATGAAGATTCAACTATTGATATTCAAGAAATACAAACATTTAATTATGAAGGAGTTTTTAATAAAGGCTGGCGAAACATTCCTTTTAATAAAATAGATGCCATAACCGATGTTTTGGTTTTTGACGGAGAAACCCACAAACTTCTTTCTTTTAGTTCAAAAGTTTTAGAAAAAACAAATCCCTCCAGTTGGAATAAATTCACTTATTACAAAAGTGGCGGGGCGATGAATATAGAATGGTATTATAATTTATCAGATGTTAAACATACTTGGATATTGCAATATAAAGTTCATGGCGGTATTGGATTTTTTAAAGACCACGATGAAATTTATTGGAATCTTTTTTCTGGCTATGATGTGCCGATTAAAAAAGTAGAAGTTTATATTTCAATTCCTGACAATAATTTTAGCGCATCAGATTTAACTGCTTATATTTATTCTAATTTTGGAGAGGGGAAAAAAGAAATAATAAGCAATAAAACTGTTTATTTTGAGATAGAAAATATTCCCCCTAAAGAACCCTTAACAATCGCAGTTGGTTGGCCAAAGGGTTTAATTAATCAAGGGGCTTACTGGTTTGACTTTTTGAAAGTATATTGGGCGTATTTATTCTGCGGTTTTATTTGTTTTTCTTGTTTGATAATTGGAATTCTTTATTGGTATTTTACTGAGAAATATCATAAGGGTAGAGGAACGATTATTCCACAATACGAACCGCCACAAAATTTAAGACCAGCGATGGCAGAACTTATTGTTAAAGAAAAAATTACAAATAAAGCATGGCCTGCCACAATTATTGATTTGGCTGTAAGAGGATATGTGAAAATTAAGGAGGAAAAAAGTTTCTCTTTATCAAATGTTATCGCTGCCATTTTATTAGGAATAGTTGTTTTGCAATCTGTTTTTTATTTATTAGTTATTTATTTTAAGTTACTTATTATTTTTATCGCTTTTATAATTTTTTGTGCCACTATTATAATTCAAATTAAGAATAAAGATTTTTTAATTGCTACAGATTATGTTATTGAAAAATGTAAAGATTATAAAAATGATTCAAATTTAGAAGATTATGAAAAAGAATTCTTAGATATTTTATTTGCTAAAAATAATTATTTCTCTACAAAAGAAATGAGGGTAAATATTGGAGAAGAGAAAAGAGAAATTCATCGGAAGATGTTGAAATTAAGAGAAAAATTGTATATTGAAACATCAACTGATACGGGAGCTTATTCAGTACCCCTTATACAATCAAAAAAAATTGGTTGCGCTATTTTTGCATCGGTTGTAATTTTATATATATCTTTTTTCTTGGGTGTTATATTTTCAGGCAATTTCCTTTCTTATTATTTGGTTATTTCAATAATATTAGTCAGTTTATTTTTGTTGTATTTTTTTATAAAATATAATCCGCGGTTATCAGAAAAGGGCTTTTTATTAAAAGAGGATTGGTTGGGTTTTAAAATGTATTTAGAAGTTGCCGAAAAATATCATTTGCAAAATTTAACGCCAGATTTGTTTGAAAAATATTTGCCTTACGCTATAATTCTTGGAGTAGAAAAAAAGTGGGGAAAAGCATTTGAATCAGTAAATATAGCTAGTCCAAGATGGTATTCGGGAGTAATTGGAAAAAGCGGTTTTTCCGGTGGTGCTTCCGGTTTTTCACCCTCAGCTTTTTCAGCTTCATTTAGTTCTAGTTTGACTTCGGCTTTTTCATCTTCAGGTACTTCTGGCGGCGCCGGTGGCGGGGGCGGCGCTGGAGGTGGTGGCGGAGGGGGCGGAGGTGGAGCCGCATAATAAAATTTATGAAATTACATTTTATTGGTATTGGAGGAATTGGTATATCTGCGCTTGCGCAGTATTATTTAAAAAAGGGTCATTATGTTTCTGGCTCGGATTTAGTTTCTTCTGAAATTACCAAAGCCCTTGAAGGATTGGGTGTAAAAATAATTATAAATTCAAATCTTAAATCTCAAATCTCAAAAATTAAAGAAGCTGATGTTGTGATTTATTCGCCGGCTGTACCAGTAAATCATCCAGAGATTAAATTGGCAAAAAAGTTAAAAATAAAATGTCAAAGTTACCCGCAAGCACTCGGCGAACTGACAAAAGAATATTTTACAATTGCGGTTTGCGGTTCTCATGGAAAGTCAACAATTGCGGCAATGATTGGACTTATATTAACAAAAGCAAAATTAGATCCGACGGTGATTTTAGGGACAAAGTTAAAAGAATTTAACGATTCAAACTGTAGAGTAGGAAAGAGTAAATATTTAGTAATTGAGGCTGATGAATACAAAGAATCTTTTTTAAATTATTGGCCTAAAATTATTGTTTTATCAAATATTGAATACGATCATCCGGATTATTTTAAAACGCCCCAAGATTATATTTTGGCTTTTGAAAAATTTGTTTCTCACTTGTTTAGCGATGGAATTTTGGTGGCAAACGGCGATGATAAAAACATCTCAAAACTCAAATCTCAAATCTCAAAAATAAAAACTAAAATCCTAAAACCGCAATTCAAAATCCAAAATTATTCTTTAAAAGAAAAAGAAAGCGAAAAGTTAAAAAAGATTTTGAAAATACCCGGTGAATTTAATGTTTTAAACGCTTTGGCTGCTTTAATAGTTGCCCGGATTTTAAGAATTCCGGATAAAACTACTTTTAAAGTTTTTTCTCAATTTAAAGGCACCTGGCGTCGCTTTGATGAATATAGTTTAAAAATTAAAAATTTGAAATTAAAAATTATTAACGACTATGGTCATCATCCAACCCAACTTAAAGTTACATTAGAAGCAGCCAAAGAAAAATACAAAAACAAAAAAATCTGGTGTATTTTCCAGCCACATCAATACCAAAGAACTTATTATTTTTTTAATGATTTTGTGAAAGTTTTAAAAAAAAATCAAATTGATAAGGTTATAATTACTGATATTTATACGGTTTTGGGAAGAGAAAAAAAAGAAATAATGAAAAAAGTAAATTCTCAAAAATTAGTAAAAAAGGTAAATAAAAAAAACGTAATTTATTTGCCAAAAGAAAAAATAATTAAACATTTAAAAGAAAATTTAACGGGCGGGGAGGTGGTAATAATTATGGGAGCAGGGGATATTTACGAAATTTTAGACAAAAAGTAGTTTTAAAAATGTTATAAAAAGATCTGAACACCTGAAATATAATTTAGGAAAAAATGGTGGTATGGTATAATGATGTTGGAAATGATATAATAGATAATGTAAATAAAAAAGGTCGAAAAAGATAAAAAAATAAAGTAAAATAATAAAATAAAAAATAATAACAAAAATATATAAAAATATGACAAGATGGTTTGATATTACAACCAGCGCTTTACAAAATCTTTGGGTAGGAATTGTAAATTTCTTTCCCAAACTTATTGGCGCAATTATTGTTTTTTTAATCGGTTGGTTAGTTTCTATTACCATTGGAAAATTGGTAGCGGAAATTTTAAAACGATTAAAATTTAATCAATTTTTTGAAAGGAGCGGTTGGAAAAACGCATTAGAAAAAGCAGATGTAAAAGTGGATATTTCAACATTTTTAGGATCTATTGTTAAATGGATTCTTCTTATCGTATTTTTGGCAGCCTCTATAGAAATTTTGGGCTTTGAACAATTGACTGGTTTTTTAACCTTAAAGGTTTTACCCTTTTTGCCAAATGTGATTGTGGCGGCATTTATTTTTGTAGTGACAGTAGTTATTGCTGATATACTTGAAAAAGTTATTAGGGTAAGTATTGAAGGGGCAAAGTTTGGTTATGGAAAATTGGCTGGGGCCATTGTTAAGTTTTCTATTTGGATTTTTGGGATTTTTACCATTTTACTTCAATTGGGGATAGCTCCGGATTTAGTGGTAACCCTTATTCAGGGGATAGTAGCGTTAATAGTTATTGCCGGTGGCATTGCTTTTGGTCTGGGTGGTAAAGACACTGCAGCGCAAATATTAACGAATTTAAAAGATAAACTAAAGGGCAATAAGTTTGAGTCGTAATTTCTAAAAGCGAAAGTTAAAAATTAGAAAATAGAAAGAATAATTTAAAAAGTAAAAAATTTGAAGCGCACCATAATTTAAAAATTTGGGTGTATTTTTGAAATTACATTTTATAATTATAATATGAGAGAATCTTTTAGTTCAGAGCCAATATATTCCGAATTGGAAGAAATTAAGAAAAGATTGGAAAAACTAAAGGGGGTTATTGAAAAAGAAAAGTTGCCCAAAGATAAAGAAAGAATCATAAAAAACGAAATAAGAAATTATATTCAAGAGTGTCAAAAAACCCCTTCCTTTTCCGCTCCTGTAAATTTGCGCGATGAAGTAGAAGAAATATCAAAATTTGAAAGAAGTCAGCAAGTAGGCGCTTTAGTTTCTTTGGTTTTTGAAAAAGGATTAACCAAGGCGCTTTCTGTTGCTTTTCAACTGGATAACCCGGCTATTTTAGACGAGTTTCACGACACTTTAACGGATCGCTATTATCAAATTCTTCTGGAGAAAAAAATTTTAAAATCCTTATAAAATGACTTTTTTGAACTTAGATTTTAGAAATTTTTATTTGATTTTAAATTCTTATCTGACTGAGATTATTTTTGCCTTGGTTTTTCTTTTTCTTCTTTTTTTTCTTTCAATTATTTTAATTAATAAAGCAAAAAAGAAAAACCTTTTGACCTTAGGAATGAATTTAGAATTATTTTTAGTAACCATTCCCCAAGAGGTTGTTAATAAGGAAAAGGATTTTTCTTTGCAAGAGTATTTTAAAAATGTTGAGCAATTTTATAATTCTTTAGCTGGTATTTATAGTATTAAAAAAGGAGGTTTTTTAGATAAATGGTTGAGGGGCAGTCCTTATTTGGTTTTTGAAATCGCTGTTCCGCGAATCGGCGAAGAAATTTATTTCTATTTTGCTAGTCCACGCTATCTTTCTCAATTAATTGAAAAGCAGATTTTGGGATTTTGGCCTAAGGCGCAAATTCAGCCCGTTTCTGATTACAACATTTTTAATCCCATTGGCAAAAGCGTGGGTACAATTGGCTTATTGGCAAAAGATCCTGTTTATCCATTAAAATCTTATCAGGAATTTGCCGGCGATCCATTTTCTAGTATTACTACTGCTTTTACAAAGTTAGCAAAAGAAGGTGAAGGCGCGGCTATTCAGATTATAATTAGACCCACAAAATTTTCTCTTAAAAAAAGAGGGGAGGGGGTTATTAACTTTATTCAACAGGGTAAAAAACAAGAAAGTTTTTTGGGGGAACTTAATAATATAATAATTGGTTTTCCATCAAAAAAAGACGAAAGCACTAGTTCTTCAAATCAACCAGTTAATCTCGGCCCTATTCAACAAGCGCAAATTTCTGCTATTAGCCAAAAATCCAGCCAACCTATTTTTGAAACAAATTTAAGGATTTTAGTGTCTGCAGAAAAGGAAGAAAGAGTATTGGCAATTTTAAACCAATTTCAAAGCGCTTTTGAACAATATAATTCGCCAATTTTAAATCAAATCAAATTTAAAAAAGTTTCTGGCAGAGCGTTAAAAAAACTTTTTTATTATTTTTCTTTTCGTATTTTTTCCCAGAAAGAAAAAATGCTTCTTTCTTCTTCTGAATTAAGTTCTTTGTTTCATTTCCCAATGCCAAATTTATTGACGCCTCATATAAAATGGTTGAAAGCAAAACAAGCACCGGCGCCGGTAAATTTATCTCAAGAAGGGCTTATTTTGGGTAAAAACGTTTATCGCGGCCAAGAAAGAATTGTTTCAATTTCCCAAGACGATAGGCGCCGTCATTTTTATATTATTGGCCAAACCGGCACAGGAAAATCTGTTTTAATTCAGGAAATGATTCGTCAGGATATTCAAAGTGGTCAGGGCGTGGTTTTAATTGATCCTCATGGAGATTTAGCGGAAAGAGTTTTGGGTTTTGTGCCGGAACAAAGAATTAAAGATGTAATTTATTTTAATCCCAGCGATTTTGAAAGACCATTGGGTTTAAATATGTTAGAGTATGACTCAAAATATCCTGAAAGTAAAACCTTTGTGGTAAATGAACTGTTGGAAATTTTTGAAAAACTTTATAATCTTAAGGTTCATGGTTTTGGCGGTCCCATTTTTGAACAATATATGCGAAATTCACTTCTTTTAGTAATGGAAGATCCGGAATCAGGAAATACCCTAATTGAAGTTCCCCGTGTTCTTTCCGATACAAATTTTAGGAAATATAAATTAAGCAAGTGTCAAAATATTGTGGTTAAAAGGTTTTGGGAATTGGAAGCAGAAAAAGCAGGTGGCGAAGCGGCGCTGGCAAATATGGTTCCCTATATTACCAGCAAAATGAACGTTTTTATTGCTAACGATTTAATGAGACCAATTATTTCTCAACAAAATTCTAGCATTGATTTTCGGGAAATTATGGATAAAAGTAAAATTTTAATTGTTAATCTTTGCAAGGGAAAGTTGGGAGATATTAATAGCTATTTATTGGGAATGATTATTGTTGGCAAAATTCTTATTGCCGCTCTTTCACGAGCTGACTTACCAGAAAAAGAAAGAAAAGATTTTTTCCTTTATATTGACGAGTTTCACAATGTGACAACAAAAACGATTTCCACAGTATTGGCAGAAGCAAGAAAATATCGTTTGTCAATGATTCTTGCTCATCAGTATATTGGTCAATTAGATGAAGACACCCAAAAAGCGATTTTTGGAAATGTGGGTTCAATTTTAACTTTTCGGGTAGGCCCGGACGACGCAAAATATTTGGTTACTCAATTTGGCCCTGTTTTTAGCGAAAATGATTTAGTAAATTTAGATAATTACAATGGCGCTTTGCGACTTTTAATAAAAGGTGAAACCTCTCAACCATTTAGCATTGTTACTTTTCCTCCCCACAAAGAAAATCAAGATGTAATAGGTGTAATTAAAGATTATTCAAGATTAACTTATGGAAAGGAAAGAGGGGTGGTAGAGAAAGAAGTTCAGGAAAGATTAAGAAAAAACTTTTGATATCTACTTCAACTGATCCTTTACACATTAATGTGTGGATATTAATTTTATCTTTATTATCATAGCAAAAGAATTGGATGTTGAATATTAACAATCAGAAACTGTTATAATTAACAATAGAGATTCTTTAGAGATTCTTTAAAAAACAATCAAAAAGGTCAAAAACCACCAACTGATTTAGGTCGGTTAGTTGATGGAAAATTAAGAATTATTAATTTATTGTCATTATCTAACCTTTTTGTTACCGAATCGGTTAGA
>Ga0272448_1001662_pt1 | contig 29381 bp, 15 predicted proteins | sample YNPCB0191_FD_202220 | JGI IMG/M metagenome (GOLD analysis project Ga0272448, IMG submission 202220) | Hot spring sediment microbial communities from Yellowstone National Park, WY, United States - YNP-CB-019-1 | ecosystem: Environmental > Aquatic > Thermal springs > Hot (42-90C) > Sediment...
CTGGTGCTTTTGGCCCTGGGCAGCCTAGGCTTGTGGCTTGCCCGCCGATGCTGGAAGCACTCCGAGAAATAAAACCCTTGGATTGCCGGGGAATAGTAGAAATAGAGTAACAAGAGTAACATTTTAGCCGAAGGAAGCAACTCGTCTCACCCCCGGTGGGAGAGGCCGGCTGAGGCGAAGCCGAGGCCGGCGACCGTGTCATTCCTGCGTAAGCAGGAATCCAGTATTTGCCTCTCCCTTGGTGGGAGAGGCGGGCCTGGCCGAAGGCCGGGCCGGGTGAGACGCCTGTGTCTAAGCAACTCAAGCGATCTGGGTCCAATCCGAGGTATTCCATTCCGTTCCTGAGTTCCACTATCAAAAGAAAGAAGAAACCTATGTCTGCTATGTCTGCGCATCGGCAATGGCCTCCTACGCTGGTGAGAAGTGGATTGGCCGTCCTTTGCTGGTTGGCTGCCCAAAATGCTTGGGCGGGGATTTATGACACGGCCACGGCCTGGTGGCATTTCGATTTTGCCGATAGCGGCACCATTACCAATCCCAACGACATTCGCGATGCTCGGGATTGGTACACTCCCGGCGGGTATAAAGCTACCGGTATCTATGGCACGCCGGAATGGACCACTCAGTCGGCCGCAGGAGCAGCGGGCGGACAAAACTACGGCGGCAGGTCCATCCTGTTTACTCCGGCCGTCGATGGATCGGGAAATGTAACTCCCGATTACGTAGATATCAGCAACCTCAGCATCGCCGGTTCTGCCACGTTGGTAACCCGGTTTCGTTTCGATGGCTATGCAAGTGATATGACCAGCTCTTGGATATATAGAAACAGTTTCGGCTATGGAGATCCGAATACGCCGGGTTACGGCGGTTGGCTCTACGGAGTCTCTGGGACAAACAGGAACCTTTATCTGCTTTTTGGCAACGTGGGATTTACGTCAAGTTTGACAATCAATACCGGAACCTGGTATGACGCCGCGGTCGTCCTTACCGAAAACGGCACGAACGACTCAGTCGAATTCTACCTTTGGGCACCAGGAGGCGCCCTGCAGTACCAAAAAATCACCACCTCCTCTATTACCACCAACACCGGCCCTGCGGGCACACGCATTGGCGCCGAAGATGCCGGTGTCAACGCCAAAAAAGCCTTTAACGGCGCCATCAACCATCTGGCCATCTGGAATCGGGCGATTTCCACCGCGGAGGTGATGGAAGCCTTCGGCTATCCGGGGCCGTTGTGGCAGATCGGACTGGATAATAACACCAACGTGGACTTCAACCAAGAAAGCTCCCAAGGCAATAACTATACGATCGGCCAGCCCTGGGGAAAACTTTCTCGGGCGGTTACCTCCTACGGCAATCCGCAGGTGAATATCAATTTTACCGCCAATGCTCTCCAGGCCGCTTTCCCCTATGTGTTCCATTTGGACATGGACGGCCAAAGTGGCAATATCGGTTTTTCGGTCCTAGTCAACGGCAAAAAACTGGGCACCTTCACCGCCACCTCCCATGCCGACTATTTGGTGTATGTGCCGGCCGGCCTTCTACAAACGGGCAGCAATACCTTGACCCTCCAATATGAAACCGGAACGGGTTCGGGTTATACTACCTGGGACTGGATGGAGTTTGGCGGCTCCTGGCAGGTCGGCTACGATGATAATTCCCAGGCTGAATTCGCCCATGAAGGTTCGGCGCCCGACGATTTCTATGTCTGGGACCCGAATTGGCAGCATCTGGAACGGGCGGTTACTTCCGGCGATCCCGATATTAACCTGCATTTTACGCTTTCCGACGAACTGGCCGATTTCGCTTACCTTTACACCACCAAAATCATTCAGCAGGGCGGCGGGGTTGGGACTCACCCGATCGACATTTTGATCAACGGCCAATTGCTGGCCGCCCTGCCGGCCCAACCGAACGGAACCTATGTCAATCTCTTCATCCTGCCCGACCAAATTCACGCCGGCGATAATTACATTACCCTTCGGTATCGAGGGGTATCGGGCGGCTATGTACAGTTTGACTTTCATCGGCTGAGCGTCTTTGTGCCGGAACCGGCTTCGGTGGGCCTATTGGGCCTGGGCGGCTTGGCCATGCTGGGCCTCGTCCTCCGGCGATTCCAGCAAAAGCGTTTTTCCCTCGATACGTTCTCCCGAACCCCCGGTTAGACCACACCTCCATAAGTTGACTGTATCGACCGGGTCCAATTACCACAATTGGTGGTGTTCGAGCGGATTCTTAGCCCCTACCACTGGCAAGGGCCGGTTCCGGTAGATACAGTCAAAATAGGATAGAGCAACACAATGTGAGGGGCTTGAACTGTGCAAGCCACTGTGGCTCCCTCACCCGGCCAGGCCTTCGGCTGGCCGGCCTCTCCCACCAGGGGAGAGGCGTGTACTGGATTCCTGCGTGCGCAGGAATGACACGGGGGCTTGCGCGGCAGTAATAGGGCAGGCACAGGGAAACTTTGGGTTCCCGCTTGTGCGGGAAGGAGACGTTGTTGCTTGCACAGGGAGGAGAGACCCAAAGGTTTTATCTCAGAGGCTGTCCCGAAATGGGCAGCCAAGCGGCGGTCCCAGGCGCCAGGAAAACCGGCCCTCCCAAAGTGCCTTCAGAGCCGTTTGGGTTTCTACCGAATCGGCCGAAGCGAAAGATGGCATGATGATCATTTGATCCTCTTCTGCGGAGGCCTCCCTGTCCCATAGACGACTTCCGTCGGGAAAGTTTCCGGCAGTTTTAGGACCGGGTTTCTGACCGATAAGATTCTTTTGATCTCCTGTAAAATTATTTACCTTTCGATACCACTGCACGAGTTCCGGCAGGCAGACCCGTACATACGGCTCGTCGCAGGCAGGAGTGTCCCGACCGGCATCGGCCACCCACATCTCCAACGTCTCCGGTGAAAAGATCGCATTATGCAGGTTGCTGGCCATCGCCACCGGACGTTTGATGATCTGGATCATGCGCTGCAGGTCGATTTGGCCATAGTGTTCCTGGAGCCGCTGGCTGAGCACCTGGGCACGGGTATCGCCGGAAATGAAGACCGTATCCTCCGGCACACGGGGAAGCAGGGGATGCTGCTGGCCGGGCCGAAGCACCAGCAGTTCTTTGGGCGTGGCCCGCACGGCGGCCATGTTCCGATGCTTGTCGCTCAGCACATAGTAATATTCACAGGTGCGGGGGGTTTTGCGGAAGATTTCCAGGGCTTCTTCCACGGTGCTGGCCCGTTCCATGATGTCTCGCATCAGGAAGGTCATGGGCATCCCGTCCCAATCGCCTTCGCCCCGGCCGCCCATTTCGCCGATGGCCAAGCCACGCTCATTCATGCACGTTACCGTGCCGAGAAACCCGGCATACCCGAGGCTTATCCAGGCGTTATATCCGTCCGGGAGGAACACCTGGACCACGGCGGCCTGTTGCAGGTGGATGTCCCGCATGTAATCCAGGACCCGGGCATGATAGACCCGGCCATCCTTGCTCGCCTTTCCTCGCACGGCCACCCCGCTGCAATGGAACCGTTCGGGAAACAGATTGGCCAATCGGCCGTCCCGCTGCGAGATTCCGGCGGCCTGGCTGGCCGCATCGATCTCCTCGAAAAACCGTTTCGGAATAAACGGACTGGTTCGCTGATGAATTCCCTCCATCAGGTCCAGGAACCATCGACCGCTTTGGATCGTATCCAGACCGCCGACGCTGTAAAGCACGCGGGTTGTCAAGATGCGGGCCTTTTCGGCTAGCAGCGTGCCATGCGCCCGGCCCATCTCCGAAGGCGTACCGTGGACGATGAGGATGGTTTTGCCTTCCAGGCGGGCCAACACGCCGTGGCCAGCCGGGTCTTTGGCCACCAGCTCCGGCTCAGGAAAGGATCGATTCGGAGATGCCGAGGGTTGTGGCTGCGCCGATGGATCGGCCGAAGCGGGGGTAGGCGCTCCTTCGGCGGCCACTAAGGACGTCCAACCAAAAAAAGCCACTACGAACCCAATCCGAACCATAGAACTCCCTAAGCCTTTTGTTCCCGCCATGCCTTCATCTCCCTTGCTTACCGGAAACGGATCTTTTCTTTATCTGCTAGAGTTTATTCAGTCTTTTCCATGAGGAATTCGACGATGGCCGACCAAATGCGGATCAAATCTTCTGGATCGACCTGCTGGACGGGCCGATCGGGCGGGTCAAACAGCGGCGCCGGGGCCGGGCCGTCCACCTGCCAGCCATGCACGGTGATCTTCGCCTGAAACGTATCCACCGAAAGTTCCAGTCGGCTAGGCCGACCCTCCGGCGTCAAGTGGATTTGGAGGGTGTTTTGCATTTTATCTTTTTGCCGGAGCCGGAGGATGCGTCCTGAGGGGGCTGAGCCGGGCAGAGCTGAACCGCGTTTTTCCGCTGGTGCGGCCGGTGGGGCTGATGCCTTTTCTGCCGCCGGAGGCTCCACTTCTTCGGCTTCCACCAGGGATTCCACCAAACTGGGCATTTGAGCCAGGCCTTGCAGGGCGGCCGTCCAGGCTTTCAGCCGCACCAGATGCCGGTCCGGCACAAATTGCAACGGATTCCGTCGCTGGGGTCCGGTGGGTGGTTCCTGGCCAGTTTGAGACCGGCCCACAAAGACCCGCTCCTTGGCGGCCAACCACGGCCGATCGCCTTGGCCGAGTTCCGCTTCGGGTAGGCCGGCAATTTTCACCTCCAAACGGAACCGATATTCAGCGCCCCGAATCCAGCGGAGTCGGCCTTCGTATTTTTTCCCGGCAGGATCGACCACCTCGGCCGATAAGTCCAACAGATGACATCGGCCTTCGGCAGGGTCTTTCAGCAGAATGGTGATCCCTTGTTGGAGCAAAGCGGCCAAAACCTGCGGCGGCGACTCCTCACCGGGCCGCTTTCCCACCCCCGGCAGGACGGCAGGCGGTTTGGCCTCGGCAGGCAAATCCTGGGCGAAAAAGGCGACCGTCCGTTCCAATGTCTCCGGCAATGCCGCTATGGCCGTGTAATGGCCTAAACCGTGCAGCCAGATGACTCGATCGGCCATACCGAGGGCGGCGGCCAATTTTTCCGTGCACGGCCGGGGAATCACTTCATCCTGGTCGGCATTGACCATAAGGACCCGGCCTGCCTGCGCCCGCTGGCGTAAATCCGGCGCATACCGGAGCGGATCGATCTCGTGGAGGGCCTGCTCCATTTTTTGTCGCTCTGCGGGCGGTAAGGATTGCAGAAACTGATGCAAAGGCCGGGCTTCCCGACAATGAGAAATGATCCTGAGCAGATCGCCGCCCGCCAGAATGAAAGCGGCCCGATGGACCCTGGGGTCTGCCCCGGCAGCACTTGCGCCGACAATGCCGCCTAAGCTGATGCCGGCCAGGCTGATTTTGTTGGGGTCCACCTCCGGTCGGGCGGCCAGAACGTCGATCGTGCGTCGGCAGTCGGCCAGTGCCTGGGGCAAAGCCTGCACAAAAAGTTCCGGTTCCTTCAGGAGCCGCTTCCGACCGCCCGCCGGCGCCCGCTCGTCATAATAGGGCAGCTTGAACATCAGTGCCGGAATGCCCCGCAGGGCCAACGTCCTACACAAAAACCGCTCCAACTCATAATTGCCGTTCAAAATGTGCAGTACGATCACCGCCGGCCGGGCCGGCCCTGCCTCTGCCCCGTCCGGCAGATAATATTCGGCCGGGATCGTATTGTTCTCCGCCACCGGCGTCTGGATCGGCGAGGGATACCGGAGCCGATATACCCGAAAACCCCCCTCGCTCTTTTGGAATTCGATTTGGCAGGAGCACGGTTGACCGTCAAAGGTGTTCGGCACGCTGAACAGAGCCGAACTGCCCGGAGGGACCTCTTGGGCAGAGGATTTCTCTTTGCCAGGAACTTCCTTTTGGGCAGAGGGTTCTTTTTGGCGGGCAGGTTCCTCCGGCGCAAGCCGACGAAGCTCCACTTTGCGCACCGCGCCGGTGGTTCGCCAGGTACAGATGCCGAACGGGCGCATCGGTTCCTGATCCCATCGGATGGAGAGCTTCCGATCCGGATACTCGAAATCGACCAGTTTTTCGCGATCGATCCAGACCTGGATTTTGCGGTCGGTTACCCGGAGGCGGATGGAGTACCAGTGGCCTTTTTCAAAATCGTAGATGCGGGCGGTTTCGTTTTCGGCGGCGGGTTCGCCGTCGATATTCGAAAGCCCCACGGTACTGCCGCCCCAACCGCCTACGATGAGCGAACAATCGGCTTGGCCCACCGGAAAGACCAGGCCGCAGAAGAAGTCATCGCCTTCCACCCGACAGGCTTCGATCAGCACTTCATAATGGGAGCGGGGAAACGGGCCGGTCCACCGGATGCCGGTAAACGGTTCGCCTTGGCCCAACCGAATTTGGCCGTCCCGCACTTCCACTTTGCCGTGGCCTTTAAAGGCCAGTTCCTCCAGGACTTTCCAGCCGGCCAAGGAGCGGCCGTCGAAAAGCTCTTTGGCCTGCGAGGGCAACTTCTGAGGTTTTGGGATTTTTTCGGATGGAGATGGAGCTTGCTCGGCGGCTTCTAGTGGAGATGGGGCCTGCACGGGAGCCGGAGGGGCAACCAGGGCGACGCCGATCTGGAAGACTTTTTCCGGCCAACCGAACCCTCCTTCAAGAACTCCTCCGGTTCCCCAAAGCCAAAAGACCCCTAAAAAGCACGCTCTCCCCAACCGAACCCTGGGTTGGGAGCCGAAAGATTTTTGATATGGTGTTCCCATAGGGACCTCCCGCAGCGAGTGTTCGAGTCATCGTTGCCTAAAGGTATTCGTGGCGAAATGACTTATATTATGAGAAAAGTTGAGAGAAGGCTAGAGCATGGCAGGAGAGAACGGCGGAACGTGGTGGAGGGGTCTTTTTCGGGAAGCCGGGGGCGCAAAAAAAAGCCCAGCCGAAGTATGCTTCGACTGGGCCGGTTTATATTTTTGGGAGTGGCAGAGGAAGAGTCGCTCGGCATTGCCGGAACTGTCCCATATGGTCGATCGGAGTCGTGAGGCTCCGATCGGGAACATCCTTAGAAAGGAGGTGATCCAGCCGCAGGTTCCCCTACGGCTACCTTGTTACGACTTAGTCCCAATCGCGGAGTTCATCTTCGGCGCCTGCTTCCCCTTGCGGGGTTAGCTGAGCGACTTCGGATGCCCCCCACTTTCGTGGCTTGACGGGCGGTGTGTACAAGGCTCAGGAACACATTCACCGCGGCATGCTGATCCGCGATTACTAGCGATTCCAGCTTCATGCAGGCGGGTTGCAGCCTGCAATCTGAACTGGGGCGCGCTTTTTGGGATTTGCTCCCCCTCGCGGGTTGGCTTCCCTTTGTACGCGCCATTGTAGGACGTGTGTAGCCCTGGTCATAAGGGCCGTGAGGACTTGACGTCATCCCCACCTTCCTCCGGCTTAACGCCGGCAGTCTCGCTAGAGTGCACGGCATGACCCGTTAGCAACTAGCGACAGGGGTTTCGCTCGTTAAGGGACTTAACCCGACATCTCACGACACGAGCTGACGACAGCCATGCAGCACCTGTGCCCGTTCCACCCTTGCGGGCGTACCCTACTTTCGTAGGGATAATCCGGGCATGTCAAGACCAGGATAAGGTTTTTCGCGTAGCCTCGAATTGAACCACATCCTCCACCGCTTGTGTGAGCCCCCGTCAATTCCTTTGAGTTTCAGCCTTGCGGCCATACTCCCCAGGCGGAGCACTTAACGCTTTCGCTTCGGCCAAAAGGCTATGGGGGACCCTTCGGCCAAGTGCTCATCGTTTACGGCTAGGACTACCGGGGTATCTAATCCCGTTCGCTCCCCTAGCTTTCGTGCCTCAGCGTCAGGAAAGACCCAGTGAGCCGCCTTCGCCACGGGTGTTCCTTAGGATATCAACGCATTTCACCGCTCCACCCTAAGTTCCGCTCACCTCTATCTCCCTCAAGCCAGACAGTTTTGGGCGCAATTCCTCGGTTGAGCCGAGGGCTTTCACACCCAACTTATCCGGCAGCCTACGCACCCTTTAAGCCCAGTGATACCGAATAACGTTTGGACGGTTCGTCTTACCGCGGCTGCTGGCACGAACTTAGCCCGTCCTTCCTCTGCGGATCAGTCAAGCTAGGGGGAGATCCCCCTAGCCTTTCTTCCCCACCGACAGCGGTTTACAACCCGAAGGCCTTCATCCCGCACGCGGCGTCGCTCGGTCAGGCTTGCGCCCATTGCCGAAGATTCTCGACTGCAGCCACCCGTAGGTGTCTGGGCAGTGTCTCAGTCCCAGTGTCCGGGGACATGCTCTCACACCCCGTACCCATCTTCGCCTTGGTGAGCCATTACCCCACCAACAAGCTAATAGGACGTAAGCCCCTCCCCCGGCGGAATCCCACCTTTGGTCCGAAGACATTATCCGGTATTACCCACAGTTTCCCGTGGCTATCCCGGTCCGGGGGGTAGGTAACCTACGCATTACTGACCCTTTCGCCGCTCTCGCCCTCCTTGCGGAGGACTACCGCACGACTTGCATGCCTAATCCACGCCGCCAACGTTCATTCTGAGCCAGGATCAAACCCTTCAGTTTATTTGCTTCCGTTGTCAGAAGGTCCCCCTTCCAACAACAGCTTACGAACTTCTGAAAGGTCTCTCCCTGGACGCCCCTGGGGGGTTCCCAGGAAATCGTCCGATTCGATCCAGCTCCGCAAAGGCCGAATCGACTACCCTCTGGGGCCACTCCCAAATTGTCAAAGATCCCACCTTCCACACCCAAGCGAATGCTTGTGTGGCTCAGGCAATAACGTATTTTAGCACGAACCCTGAAGGTGTCAACTGGCTAGTAAAGAATTTTTTCGGCCAATTTTCTCAACACCTCCAGTCCGACTTTTGTCCCCATCCCATCTGGAGGGGGGCATTGAAGAATGCTTATTATATACCCTAGTCAATTCTCTTGAAAATCCCTCTTTTTTATAAAATGATTTCCACCATTGGTGGGGGCAAAATTTCTTGCACCCAGGGAATTGCTTTGGGGAAAATTTCAGCCCTTTAACTTAACCCCGCAATCTCCCAGCCTTTCCGATAGGTTCTCCGGAGCAAGGCGGTGGCTTCGGGGCTGTTTTTGAACCGCAATTGGGCAGCATCCCACTCCAGGGTGGTCTTCTGGAAGCGGGTTGCCACTCCCCCTAAAAGGACTGTCTCAGTCAACGGCCCAGAATAGTCAAACGGAGCACTGGTCTGGGTCTTTCCTAAAATCGCCTCCACAAACTGGTTGGTATGCGAAGTACCCGGGTCCCTGGGCATTTTATAATCTTTGAACTCTTTCTGCGGGAAGAGCACGGGGACCGCCACATGGGGGATAAGTAGTACCCCTTTAGTGCCGATAATGATCGACCCCTGATCCGGCAGCGGTTTACCTTCCAATAGCTCCTGCACCTCTTTCGGGGGACGCTCATCCCCATCATACCAGTGCACCTTCACCGTTTTATCGGCCGTATATTGGCTGCCAGGAAACTCATAATGAATGACCGCATTGATGGCCCAATTCCATTGGTCCGGGGCAGGGCCTTCCGAGCGAACCGTCAGGGGGGCCTGCAACCCCAACGCCTCAAACACCGGGTCGTAAATATGGCATCCCATGTCGCCGAAGGTACCCGTGCCGAAATCAAGCCGTTTCCGCCAATTGCCGGGATGATAATACCCCTGGATATACGGCCTTGGCTGACAGACGCCAATCCACAGGTCCCAATCCAACTCCGGCGGAACCGGGTCCTTTCGGTCCGGGGGCGGCCCTTGATCGCCCCACTTCTTACTGCTCCAGGAATGCGACTCCACCACTTTGCCGATGGCCCCCTGATGGACCAGTTTCACCGCAATCCGATAATAAGCGGCCGAATGAATCTGGATGCCCATCTGGGTAACCAGTTTTTTCTCCCGGGCCAGTTCGGTCAGCCGACGTACTTCGTAAATATCGTGCGCCAGCGGCTTCTGCACGTAGGCATGAAGGCCCAACTGCATGGCCGACATGGCCATCGGCGCATGCATGTGGTCCGGAACGCCGACATTGACCGAATCCAGGTGTTTGCCCTCCTTATCGAGCATCCGGCGCCAATCCTGATAGACGGCCACCTTCTGATCGCCGAAATGCTGTTTGAGCATTCCCAGCCGGGACTGATCCACCTCGGCCACGCAAACCAATTGGACGTTCGGATGGCCGCCGATGGAGACCATGTCAGCCCCCCCCATGCCGGAGGCGCCGAAACTGGCGTGCCGAATCCGATTGCTCGGCGGCGCCGAAAACAGATGTTTGGCAATGATCGGCGCAGCAACGCCGGAGGCAACCGCGGCCTGCAAAAACCTACGTCGGGTCGATGGGATCCAGCGCATAGAAAGGTTCTCCTTAAAGAAGGACAGGAAATATGGCACCCTATAGAAGTGCCAAGGACCTTATGTTTTTTTGCCTTTCATTTGTACTGTCCGGACCAGATCTTGGCGAGGGACTTTGTAGAGGTCGAATTCATAGATGTTATCGGGCGTGATTCCAATTTGGTATTCAATACCCCCGCGATGTTGATGAGAAAGGTATTTATTGGTTCTCACTTCCTCAGCCGACATTACCCAATACGCGATTTCATCTACCCAAACTCCAATGAAAATGAACACATCGCTCATATCCGGTTTGATCTGTTGGAAGTTCATCCAAAACGGCCTCGGCGAAGAGCGACGTAATGCTTTAGATACTAAAGCTCCCCGTTTTTTCGTGTCAATCGCTCTTGCCGCCTTTATTTCTATCCGATGGCCTTCGCACCAGAGATCGTATTGTCCTGGTTGATAGTCAGGGTCTAAGGATTTTTTAGGGTGTTGGAATCTAGAATCTAAATCCATCAAATGTTGGCGACACCACAGATCTCCAAAAATTCGTGGAGCCAGTTCGAAAAGGCCCAAATAAGGGTTGGCAGAGATATACTCGTTTCTGAGTTTCTCATACTCTTGAAAGCGAATGATTTGGCGATCGACTAAGAAAGTCAGGATATACTCATACTCGTTAAACGGAAAAACAGAGATCAAGCCGCGGAGTCGTGCTCCGAGGAGAGAACGATCCTCGCTTGAAAGAGATTGGATTAAATCATCCAAATAGGCCCGGAGTTTAGGAAGGTCCATGAGGGATAAAAGAACATTCAGAGTTCAAGTTCGGGAAAGGGATTACGCCATTGCCAACCTGTTTTTCTTGTTTTTCGGTAGTGTTCCAATCTTCGGATAGTAAGTTCGGCGAAAATAGGGTCTAGATCGAAGGTATAGACTCTTCTGCCTAGTTTTTCACCGGCAATTAAGGTCGTTCCGGAGTGGGCGAAAAAATCGACGACTAATTCTCCTGGCCGAGTGCTTGCGGCGAGAATGCGTTCGATTGCTTTTAAGGGTTTCTGTGCATAACAGCCTGGAACATTTTCCTCCAAACGGTAGAAAACCTGTTGAATATCGACCCATACGTTGCCAGCGCGGATATTCGTGGATTTGCTCCGTTGGAGGTTCTCGGTAACTTGGCCTCGGACTTTTTTGTAATATCCGCGTAGGATTTTTGGGATATCCGTATATTCGGCTTCTACATAGAAAGCAGGCCCCCCTTTTATATAATACAAAAGCTCTTGTCGCACCCACATCCAGTTTTTCGACGTGCCATAACCTCTCTGCTTTCTGAGGGTGATAAAGTTCCTGGGGCGAAGCTCTGGAAATTCTCTCATCATGATCATGAAATCGGGCAGGGGCTGAAAGTTGTCTGTATAATCTGCGCCGATCCAAACGTACAAATGGGCGTCCTCAGCCATAATCGCTAGAGCGTTCTGAATCCACTTTCGAGAAAAAGCGATATATTCGTCGATCTCGATCTTTCCAAGAGAACTGGTGTTGGCGCTGCCCACTCGTATATTGTACGGAGGATCATTGATCACCAAGGGCGTTTTTTTTTGCCCCATGATTTGAAGAACATCTTCTAGGCGAGTCGCATCCAACACTCCTACGCGATGCCCTGCTATGGGGTCTTCCCAGATTTCTCCCTCTCTAAGCCTGCACAAAGGCAATAAACGATCTCTCCATTCGGGGTGGGTATCGAGTCGAGGCAGCCGTTCGGAAGCAGACCCTTTCGCCTCTTCCTCCTGGGGGCGATCAAGTAATTGTTGTATCACGGGGAAAAGCGGGATCTGCTTTTTACTATGCATAAAAAATCTCCCTATCCACGCGGATTGCGAAAAATCCTCTCTTCCTATGGCTTTGTGCCTTTCCGACATCTTTCGGAAACGATAAAAGATTGCCCCGCTTCCCACAAGACATATCTCGAAATTTTCCTGGCGAAGACCTAGCGCCGCTTCATGGGGCTGTTCCGATACTTTGAGTGTATCCACCGGGACCAATGAGCACAATTTGCGGAACCCGAGCGATTTTTAGCCACTCCAAGTCGTAGGGGCCTGGCCGGGTGGATACAGTCAACATAATGTTTTGTGTTTTTGGGCGATTTTTTCGGCCAGCGTGTCCAGGGCGGCGAAGGCGTCTTGCCGGGGCAGGCCCTTGCAAAGCACCGTGCCCAAAAGTTCTACCTGCAAGTTGGGGATGAGCTGCGCAATTTGTTCCGGCGCCTTGCCGCCCCAGCCGTAGGAGCCGATGATGGCCGCATATTTCAGCTTTGGGCGCAGGGCGTTGGCCAAATGGGTGGCGGCAAAGACCGTCGGATGCGGCCCGCCATGAACGGTCGGCGTCCCCACAACCAAGGTGGCGGCATCCACCAGGTCCATCGCCAGTTTGCCGATGTCGGTCGTGGTCAGTTCGTATTTCTGCACCCGAACGGCCCGCTCTGCCAAGGCAGAGACCAAATAGTGGACCATGATCTCCGTACTGCCGTGCATGGAAACATAGGCGATCAGGGCCAGGTTCGTCACTCGGTCGGAGACCCAATCTTCATAGGCGGCGATAATCTGTTCAGGCCGATCGTAGATGGGGCCGTGGCTCGGAGCAATGTACTTGATGGCCAAGGTCCGGACCTTCTCGATGTTCTTCTGCACGATCTTTCGGAAGGGCATCATGATCTCGGCGTAGTAGCGTTTGGCCGCCAGGAGCACATAAGGGTCCTCGCCGGCGTAAAGTTCGGAGGTTGCCAAGTGAGAGCCGAAAAAGTCGCAAGAAAACAGGATTTGGTCCTCAGGCAGGTAGGTACACATGGTTTCCGGCCAATGGACCCAGGGCGTATGGAGGAATCGGAGGGTTTTGCCGCCAAGCTCTATGGTTTGGCCGTCTTCGACCGTCTGAATCCGTTCTGGCGGCAGGTCCAGATGATCGACCAAGAGGGGCTTGGCCTTGGGCGTGCAGACAAGCTGGGCCTCGGGATATTTGCGTAGAACCGCCGGAATCGTGCCGGAGTGGTCCTGCTCGGCGTGGTGGGCGACCAGATAGTCGAGCCGCGGGACATCCTCCAGTTGCCGAAACAGCACCTCCTGCATGGTGGGATCCACCGTATCTAACAGGGCGGTTTTTTCGGTCCCTTGGACCAGATAGGCGTTATAGCTGGTGCCGTCGGGCAGCGGGATCAGACAGTCGAACAACCGCCGATTCCAATCCACCGCTCCCAACCACTGCACCCCTGGACAAATTGCTCGGCGTTTCATGGAAAGTTCCTTTTGTTTTCGGGAAAAAGTTTGGAAATCGGTAGCCCTTTCGCCGAATGGAGGAACTCGCTTGTCAGGTCCGACGGGCACGATAAACGTGCCCGTCCTGGGCGAGCACGACGAGCGTCCCCCTCCATTCAGCTAAAGGGGTACGAAAACGGTTTGATTCTGTGATCCGAGGCAGTTGGATCGCCTCCGGGCCGTACAGCGTCCGATACGGGGACGTGTTGTTGTAATTTTACGGTTTTTGGCTAGCGAGAAAATGCGTTTTTTTCGGCTTCGCCCTATGAGGCGAGGTGGGGGACTGCTCTTGACCGGCGGGGGGGGTGGTTTTAAGATAGAGGATTCTATAGAGACAACAAAGGTGGGGTTTATGAAGCCGGTCCGAGTTGCCATTATTGGATTTGGAACGATTGGGTCTGGGGTGGCCAGGTTGCTGGTGGAGGAGCGGGAACGGCTGGCCCGGCAGGTGGGCCGCCCTGTGGAGTTGGCCCGGGTGGTGGATGTCGATCTGCAACGGCCGCGGAATGTCCGATTGCCGGCGGGCCTGCTCACCGATCAGCTCTCAGTAGTGCTAGAAGACCCGGAAATCCAGATTGCTGTGGAACTGGTGGGCGGGCTGGAACCGGCCCGGACGATTGTGCTTCGGCTCTTGGAAGCGGGCAAAGATGTGGTAACCGCCAACAAGGCCCTTTTGGCTGAACATGGGACTGAGCTGTTCGAGGCGGCCCGTCGGCACGGCCGAACCATCGCCTTTGAAGCCTCGGTGGCGGGCGGGATTCCGATTATCGCCGCCCTAGCCGAGAGCCTGACCGCCAACCAAATTCAGTCCATCCATGGCATTCTCAACGGTACCAGTAATTTTATCCTCACCCAGATGCAGGAGCAGGCCGCAGCATATGAAGAGGCGGTCCGTACGGCCCAGCGCCTGGGCTATGCGGAGGCGAATCCCAGCCTGGATGTCAACGGCACCGATGCCGCCCAGAAGCTGGCGATTTTAGCCCACTTGGCCTTCGGCGTGCGGGTCCGGTGGCAGGAGATACCCCGGACCGGCATCGACACGGTCCAATTGGCCGACATGAAATACGCCGCGGAATTGGGTTATACCATTAAATTACTGGCGGTTGCGGAATTGGTTTCCGGCGGATTGGAGTTGCATGTATCGCCGACGTTGGTGGGTCGGCACAATCCGTTGGCGCATGTCCATGGGGCGTTCAATGCGATCCGGGTGGTGGGCGATGCGGTGGGCCCGGTGTTTTTCCACGGGCAGGGCGCCGGACAAATGCCCACCGCCTCCGCCGTTACCGCCGACATTATCAGCACTGCCCTAGGCCGATCGGCCATCACCTTCCACACGCAACGCCTGTGGGCGCCGGATCGGCCGGCTGTGGTGCCCCTGCGGGACCCCGCGGCCATCAGCAGCCGATATTATCTCCGACTCCTTGTGGAAGACCGGCCCGGCGTGCTGGCCGAGATCGCAGGCATTCTAGGCGCCTATCAGGTGTCGATCGCCTCGGTCATCCAGCACGAGACCGAAGAACCGGGCGATCATCCCATGGTGCCGCTGGTGATCATGACCCATGCAGCTCCAACGGGAAAACTCAACGAGGCGTTGACGCAGATCGAACGACTCTCCTGTGTGGAACCGAGGGTGGTCTGCATGAGGGTGCTCAGCTAGAGGGCGGAGGGTCGTGAGCCTCGGACGTTTCTCCTGAGGATAGAATGGACAGAGTGGAAGGGCGGGAGTCCGTGGAATTTTCCCCAAGTAGGATGGCCAGACTGTGAAATATGTGATCATTATTCCAGACGGTTGTGCAGACGAACCGCAGGAGACCCTGGGCGGTCGGACGCCTTTAGAAGCGGCGCAGACGCCGTGGATGGACCGGGTGGCGGCGGACGGGATCGTGGTGCGGGCCAACCACACGCCGGCCAGTTTGCCGCCCGGCTCGGACATCGCTTGCATGAGCCTTTTGGGGTACAACCCGTTGGACTATTACACGGGGCGGGCCCCGTTGGAGGCGGCGGCACAGGGAATTGAACTGGGGCCGGACGATTGGGCCATCCGGTGCAATTTGGTTACGATTGAAGATCAGGTGATGCGCTCCTTTACGGCCGGGCAGATTAGTTCGGCGGAAGCGGCGGAACTGATGGCCGCCGCCCAGGAAAAACTCGGTTCGGAGCGGATTCGGTTTTATCCGGGCGTCAGCTACCGGAACCTGGTGGTTTATCGGGGGGCGCCGGGGACGCCGGCGCCGTTTTCGGCGGATACCCGCACCACGCCGCCGCACGATCTGACGGACCAAAGCGTGCTGGACCATTATCCGCGCGGACCGGGCAGCGATCTGCTGAACCAACTGATGAGCGATAGCATCGGCGTGTTTGCCGAGCATCCGGTCAACCTGGCCCGTCAAGCGGCGGGCAAACTGCCGGCGACAAACATCTGGCTCTGGGGCATGGGACAGGCGCCGAAATTGCCCCGGTTTGCCGACCGGTACGGCCTCCAAGGGGCCATCATTACGGCGGTGGATTTGCTGCGGGGACTGGGACGGCTGATCGGGTGGAAACGGATCGACGTACCGGGGGCCACCGGCTATTTAGATACCGATTATGCCGCCAAGGGGCGATATGCCATTCAGGCCCTGGAAGAAGTGGATTTGGTCTGCGTCCACGTGGAGGCCACCGACGAGGCCTCCCATGAAGGCCATCTGGAAGCCAAACAGCAGGCTTTAGAAGCGATGGACCAATTTATTGTGGGGCCGATCTATGAGGCATTGCAGACGATGGGTCGGTATCGGATCATGATCCTTCCGGACCATCCGACGCCGCTTCGGCTCAAGACGCACGCGCACGGCGACGTACCCGTAGCGATGGCCGGTTCGGACATTCAGCCCGACCAGGCGTGTAGGTACGACGAACCCACGGCGGCCCGTTCCGCCTACTCGTTCTCGGAAGGGTGGAAACTGATGGAGTTTTTCCTGGGCCGAACGCGTTCGGCTCGCTAAGGCAAGGGTCGGCTGAGGGAAAACGGACGCCTATTTCCGCGGAAAAGTATAGAGCGGGCGCCGATTTCCAAAACAAAATAAACGCCTAGCATTCCGATTGAGTAGATAAATTTTTATGAGGAGCATTTGTCCATGTCTGTGATTGTGCAGAAGTTTGGCGGGACGAGCGTCGCAGATAGCGCCAAGATTTTGGCGGCGGCCCGGAAAGCCATTCAGGCCAAGCGCGATGGCCATGATGTGGTCGTCGTGGTCAGTGCGATGGGCCATACGACCGATATGCTGATTGATTTGGCCAAGCAGATTACCGATTCGCCTTCCCCGCGGGAAATGGACATGTTGCTTTCCACCGGGGAGCAGGTCAGTGTGGCGCTAATGGCGATGGCGGTGCATCGGTTGGGTTATGAGGCAGTCAGTTTCACCGGCGCCCAGATCGGCATTGTTACCGATAGCACCCACACGAAGGCTCGGATTCGGTCGATATCGACGGATCGGCTCAAGCGGGCCTTCAAAGAGGGCAAGATCGTCATTGCCGCCGGTTTTCAAGGGGTCGATGAGCAGGGCAATATCACCACGTTAGGCCGGGGCGGCAGCGATACAACCGCCGTGGCTTTGGCCGCCGTTCTGGGCGCAGAACGCTGCGAAATCTATACAGATGTTGACGGCGTTTATACGACCGATCCCCGCATTGTGCCGGAAGCCAGGCTCCTGAAACAAATTAGCTACGATGAGATGCTGGAGCTGGCCAGCGCCGGGGCGGCCGTCATGCACAATCGGTCCATCGAGTTCGGCAAGAAGTTTTTGACGCCGATCTATGTTCGCAGCAGCATGACGGATTCGTCCGGAACATTGATCAGCATGGAGCCGGAAAGTATGGAGCAGCCGGTTTGTGGAGCGGCCATGGCGAAAAACGAAGCCCGGATCACGGTCCAGAAAGTTCCGGACCGGCCTGGGGCGGCCATGGCGCTGTTTTCCCGGATAGCGGCCCGTAATATCCCAACCGATATGATCGTACAAAACGTGGCGGAAAACGGCGAAACGGATATTTCCTTTACCGTGTTGCGGGACGAGCTGCCCGGAGCGCTGAAGGCAGTGGCCGAGGCCGTCCAGGAACTGGGCGCCGAAGGTTATACCTACGATGACAATGTGTCGAAGATTTCGATTGTGGGGATGGGAATGGCCCAGCAGCCCGGGGTGGCTCAGAAGATGTTCCGGACTTTAGCCGACCGGGGGGTTAATATTCTTATGATCAGCACCAGCGAGATTAAAATTTCCACGATCGTGGACCGTTCCCGGGCCGAAGAAGCCCTCCGGGTGGTGCATGAGGCGTTTCGGCTGGATCAGCCGCCGGAAAAACTTTCGGCGGTTCAATCCCCGCCGCCTTCGACGAAGGCAAAAGCGGCGGTCAACTATGCGGCTCGGATGGCCGGAATGGAAGATATGATTATCACCGGACTCGATTTGGACGATTCGCAGGCTCGGGTGACTTTGGTAGGTGTACCCGATCGGCCCGGCATGGCCGCCTGCATTTTTGAACAGATCGCCCAGGCCGGGGTTGTGGTGGATATGATCGTGCAAAGCGTGGGCCGGGAAGGCAAAGCCAACCTGACCTTTACCGTGCCGCAAAAGGATTTGCCCCGTTGCCTACGGGCTGCCGAAGGGGTGGCCCAGACCCTGGGCTGCCCTCTGCCCAGCCATGCAGCCCAAGTGGCCAAGGTCTCCATCAGCGGCGTCGGTATGCGAACCCATACCTTGTTAGTCCGACGGATGTTCCAATGCCTGGCTGACGCCAAAATCAACGTCGAGATGATTTCTACCAGCGAAGTGCGGTTCCATGTGGTGGTCGATGCCGCCCATGGCCGAAAAGCCATCGAAGCCCTCAAAAAAGAGTTCGCCGACGCCATCGTCTAACGAAACCTCCTATCCTGGCCGATAGGAGTGGAAAAGCGATTGGGGCAAGAAAAGAGGCATTATTGGAAACGTTTGTGTTGGCCTGTGGCGGCTAACACAGCCGCCCACAAATCGCCTTCTTCATCCACATAGCGGCGTCGGCCCACCGAAAGACTCCACGGCACATGAATAAATGCGCCGTGCATCAGGCCGATCATCATGCCGGTCTTGCCTGCCATGGCCGCATGGACCGCATGTCGGGCGAATTGGTCGCATAAAATATCATCCTCGCTCGAAGCCGGCACACTGCGGATGATATAGCTGGGGTCGATGTATTTGATGCTGACTTCCGGCCCCTGCTGGGCAAAATAGGCGGCAATCCGCTCCTTCAGATACAGGCCGATGTCTTGCAGTTTTCGGTTGCCGGATGCGTCGCGCTCCGGGTAGGGGCCGCCCATCAGGTCCTGGCCTGCTCCCTCGGCTACTACAACGACGGCATGACGCCGCTGCAGGAGACGACGTCGCAGAGCGGCCAAAAAACCGCCCTCGCCCTCCAGCACAAACGGCACTTCGGGAATCAACGTGAAATTGACCTCCTGACTGGCCAAAGTGGCCGCCGCCGCAATAAAACCCGATTCCCGGCCCATCAACTTGACCAGCCCAATCCCATACGGCGCTCCTTTGGATTCCACATGGGCGCAGTCGAGCACCTTCTGCGCTTCGGCTACCGCCGTGGTAAAGCCAAATGACCGCTCGCAATAAAGAATATCGTTGTCAATAGTTTTCGGCACGCCCACGACGGCGATCTGCAACTGGCGGCGCTGGATTTCCTCAAAGATTTTCTGGGCGCCCTGTTGGGTGCCGTCGCCGCCGATGCAAAGAAGAATCTGGATGTTTTGTTCGACCAAAAAATCGACCATGACCGCCGCGTCTTGCGGGCCGCGGGAAGAACCCAAAATCGTGCCGCCGGTCTGATGGATATGTTCGACCATCTCTAGCGAGAGGCGAATCGGTGGGTCCCCTACGGCCGGATTCAAGCCCCGAAAACCATACCGGATACCCCACACCTCCGGAACGCCATAATTCATGTGCAATTCCAAAAAGGCCGACCGAATCACGTTGTTCAAACCGGGGCATAATCCGCCGCAGGTAACCAGGGCGGCCCGAACCTGCCGAGGATTAAAAAAAATCTGCTCCCGAGGCCCCGCCTTCTCAAAAAGCATCTCCTGCACCGGCTGCTGCGGATTCCATTCCAATGGCAAGCGGACGTATTGGGTGGTGGGCACAAACTTGGCCCTCTTATCCCCAGGCGTACTACTCCGCCGAAGCAGCGAAGCCGTCTGGGCCAGCCCTAAACTAGGTACCGAAACGATCGGCAGATTCGAATCCATACATACCTTTCCCCAAAAAAGAAGATGATGTATTTTCATCTTAAACCGTCCGGAAACAAAAAACATCCCCAGTTTGCAAGGGAGCAGGGAGCATCGAAAGAAGTTGATTTGGAGAATATAAGAAAGAAGGAAAGAATAAGTAAAATAAATGAATTCCACAAAAAGGTAAAATTGCCCTCAGAAACATGGAAATATCTCCCACCTGCCAAGAAAGAACGGTTGGCTTTTGCTCCTGGACATCCCCTCCCTGGAGGGGCCAACCCCCCCTTTGCTCCGGGGAATAGCTATAGCGGTTGCAAACAGCCGTCTTGGTTTCCAACTAGTCGGAAGTTCAAAATGAGGTCTCATCCCAGGGAAACCAGAAATCTAGGTAACACTTTAGCCGAATGAAGGGGGGAGATGTGTCATTCCTGCGTAAGCAGGAATCCAGGTTTATTCCCACATAAACGGGAACCCAGGCAATATGGAGTTTTACTTTCTGGATTCCCGCTTTCGCGGGAATGACAACAAAAGTGTCTCCGCTCCCAGGGGAGAGGCAAGTTGCTTCATTCGGCTAAAGTGTTACAAATCTAGAAAGGGTATATTTTCGAGACGTTCCGGACCATTCGTTTTCCCTTCCACTTCTGGATTGCCAGTTGGGCGGGAATGACAATAAGAAAACAGGCCTGAGTTCAAACGGCGGAAATGGTACGGAGCCGTGGAAAAGCGGACTTTCTTCCCCCTGGAGGACTGTTGGGGGGACCGAGGACCTTTGGACTATGAATTTATCCGCCTTGATCGAGAAACTTTGCCAATTGGAAGCGGTGTTGGAGACGCTAACGCGGGAAGGAGAGTTTGTCGGCGTTGGTTCGCCAGTGGGAGAGGAATGGTATCGGCTGTTGCGCTACAAACTGATTCCGCAGCTTAGGAGCGATCTACGCCTGGTCGTGGCGATTATCGGCGGGACGAACATTGGCAAATCGCTGATTTTCAATCATTTGGCCGGCCAGATGGCCAGTGCGGTCAGTCCGTTGGCCGCCCGGACGAAGCATCCGGTTTGTCTGGCGCCGCCGGATACCGCTGATCCAGCGCTTTTAGGCCGACTGTTTGAGGGGTTTACGCTTCGGGCATGGCAGTCAGCGGAGGATCCATTGCAAGATACAGAAGAACACTTGCTGTTTTGGCGGCCTAGCCGGTCTGTGCCGCCCCGCCTCCTTTTGTTAGACACCCCTGATGTGGATTCCGACATGCCGATCAATTGGGAGCGTGCGCGTCGGATTCGGCAAGTGGCCGACGTGCTCATTGCCGTGCTCACCCAGCAGAAATACAACGATGCGGCGGTGAAACAGTTCTTTCGGGAAGCGGCCCAGGCCGACAAACCCATCCTCGTCATTTTTAACCAATGTCATCTGGAGGCGGACCGGCCGTATTGGCCGCTTTGGTTGGAAACGTTTTGCAAGGAGACAGGGGCGGATCCGTTGTGGGTTTATATAGCGCCGGCAGATCGGGCGGCGGCGGAACGACTCCAACTGGCATTTTACGAGGTGGGCCGGGATGGCCGAAAGGACCGCCTCCGAAAGGCGGACCTTCGGGAAGAACTGGCCACGCTGCACTTCGAGGAAATCAAACTCCGCACCCTGCGGGGCGCCCTGCGCCGGGTGTTGGACGAAACCGGAGGGCTGGGCGGCTATCTGAATGCCCTAACGGAAAAGGCCCACCAATTTCAAACAGCCGTTGAGTTTCTAAAAGCGGATAAAATCGGTCGAACTTCCTGGCCTCAACTGCCCAGTACCATCCTTAGCGAAGAAATCTTGGCCTGGTGGGACAGCCGACGAGGCAAATGGGTCCGAACGATTCACAACACCTATCGGACTATCGGGCAGACCATCGGACGCCCTCTGCTCCGGGGACTTTCCTGGCCGATCCGGGCTCTTCGGCCCACACCATCCGTCGAGGCTGCGGAATCGCCCAACGCATGGGAAGATTTTCAGCAAAAAGAACAAGAGGCTATTGTCCGAACCGTGCAGCAGGTCTATGAAAAACTCCACGAGTGGTCCGAGGTGGGCAATGAGGTGCTTCAGCCCCGGGTCCGGAGTCTTTTGGGCGGCCGAGATCGCCAGGCCCTTTTGGAGCGGTTGCGACAGGATCATCAACAACTCCCTCCTGTGGACCAAGGGTTCCGACAATTTATTAGGGAGCAGTTGGATGCCTGGGAAAAGCAGCATCCTCGGGCCGTCCGATGGCTGCGGTCCTTGGATACGCTGTTAGCGGCGGCTCGCCCGGCGATTACCGTTTCGCTCTTTTTTACAGGATTGCATTTAGCCGGAGAAACGGTCGGCCAATTGGCCGGTCATGGAGCTATGGAAATCGTGGTCAATACGGCGTTGGCTGCTGGCATGACCGGCGGCGGAGAAGCAGTGCTGACCACTAGCGGCCAGACCGCCCGGCAGACCGCAAGCCGACTCCTGCTTTCCTTGCAAACCCAATACGTAGCCAGGCGTCAGCAATGGCTGGCCGATTGGCTCCAACGGGAACTGCTGGCCCCCTTGCTCAGCGAGCTTCGGCGAGGCGCCCAACTGCCCCAGCATCCTGCCTTCGTCCAAATCGAGCAAATTCGTCAACAACTGCTTCCTCAACCAATGCTCGAAGAACCTTCCGCAGACGCACGTTCCCCCGCCACCTCCCAGGACAATCTCAGACTACTTACCCAGGAGGAACCCTAATCCAAGGGGGCTAAACGAAAAAACCGATACTTTCCGTACCCGGCTCTCCCCATCGCATTCCAACAGGTCCCGGTCTCTTCTCAGATGGTCTTTGCAAGCCCCAGGCGATTTGCGATAATCATTTCTAGAGGTCGATACAGGATAGCCCCAGGGTGAGCGGGCCTCTCCGGATGGGCCGATTTCCCCTCAAAGAGAAAGGAGAACATCATGTCGAGAATGTCGAGCCGGTTCCACCAAATTGCCTGGCTGGTCGTGGCGGTAGGAGTGCTGGCGGCGGCAGCCGTCTTGTTGCCCCAGGCGCCGCTCCATGCCGTGGCCACGGATTCGAACCCCAATTGCCTGATTGCCACCGGCCCCTTAGATGCGGCTGTGGAAGCCATCTATGTATTGGATACCTTGACGGGCGATTTGAAAGCCGCCGTGGTGTCCAAACGTCAGCCGGGTTTTCAGGCCCAATTTGCCCGAAACATCTTGGCCGATTTCACCCTCGAACAGGGCAAAAAACCCAGTTTCCTCATGGTAACCGGTATTGCCGATATAGCCCGAGCGCCCGGAGGAATCCGACCATCCACCAGCTTGGTGTATGTAGCAGAAGTCAATACCGGTATCATGTGCGCGTATGTGATCCCCTGGTCGCCCGAAGCCCATGCGGCGGATAAACCCGTAACAGCCGCCCTGATCCCCTGGGGAATGTGGAAGTTCCGCACAGCAGCCGTCCGAGAGTAAGCAGGCTGTACCGGGAAGCCCAGCCTTCTTCGGATCACCCCGCTGATCCAGCCCCATTTCCCAACAGAAAATGCTTCCGTTGCAGGAAGCTTCCGAAGGGGCTCTTCGTGGAGGGAGGGACAATTGCCCGGCGTCGAGGAAACACCTTTCATGCCAGCCGCATTTTTGGGGTTGATCACCCCCCAACACCGAAAACCAGAAGGCCTGTAGTTTCATGGACGAACCGAAAGCCCATCCTGCCAATCTGCCCTCCAGCTCTTTTGTCGCCGGGGAAAAGTTCTCGCAAAAGCTCTGTCGTTGTTCATTCCAAGAGGTGGGATTGGTTCTTTTGGGATTGACCGCCTGTTGGATCGGGACGGGTTCGGTGGGCCTGTTGGCTTGGCCGCTTCGGCACAGCCTGGTGTGGCTTCTGTTGGGCTGGATGGTGGTTTTGGCCTGGCCTGGCCGATGGGTTCTGATCGTTAAGAAGACCGATGTCCCCCCCAATAGTACGCCAATACCTCTTCCCAGTTCTTTCTGGCCCCAAGCAGCCGGGATCACCTTCCTCGTCGTGTTGTTCGCTGCCGACAGCCATCCGGTGCTCAATCTTTTGGCGGTGGTGGTTTGTACAGCCGGTTTGGCTTGCCTTCATCAAGGCCGACTCCGCCGAATCCTTACCTGTCTGGCGTGGGCCGGTTTTGTCTTGGGAGTGCATCGGCTGGCCCTGCTGACTATTCCCAGTTATTGGCATTTGGCCGACTGGGTCGGCTCTTTTCTGGGTGAGTTGGGTGGTGGTTTGGCAGGGTACCCCTTAGAAGTAGGGGCAACTTTTGCTGGCGTGGACTTTTTGGTTTTAACTGGGGCATGGATGGCAATTTGGGCAATTCAAACAGAATGGATAAAATGGCGACTTGGCCTCACTCTGCTTGTACTCCTCTGCCTGGTCCATTTCCTCTATTTGGGAGTATTAAGCTTGTACCCCATTTGGAGGAGCAACTTGCCCCCAGCTCCTCCTCGTCCTGAATATCACGTATATCTTCCCCCACCATGGAGTTGGTCTGACACCCTCAAAAGTTTATTGCCCTGGTCTCTCCCTTGGGTGGAAATGGGCATCCACCTAAGCCTTCTGGGCCTGGCTCTCCGATGGATAGGCTGGCCCAACTCGCACTACCCGCCAGAACCCATCGGAACCGTACCCAGCACCTCCATTAAGGGACAATCGTTCCCCTCTCCCTTGAAAAACATCCTCCTGGAAACAGGCCCAGTCATACTCAGCCTATTGTGGGCCATTATCTGCCTATTTTGGGGCACCTCAACCAATTTATCGGGCAAAAAAATCCTCGCTTATGCCCCCCAGCCGAAAGAGTGGACCAAACCGGCTTCCGACCAATATGCCCGATCCGATCTTGGCCGATTCGGCATGTTGTCGGAATTGGCCGTCAGTTTGGGCGCCCGATGGACCTTCTGCACTCAACTCAGCCAACCAGAGCTTCAACAGGCCGATGTACTCCTGTTGGTGGGCGATCTGGGTCCCGTTGGGCCGGAATGGCCCACCCGAATTCAAGATATTCAAGATTATGTCCGCTCCGGAGGGACTGTTTTGGTAAGCCTTATTGGGAGTCTGCCCCCAGCCTCGAACTCAGAGCGGCAAGGCCACTTTTTGGAGGACTTTCTATCCTCCTGTGGAATCGAACTCCAGTATGAGACGGCGGTGCCGGCTGGTGGGGAGTGGTGGGAGGCCATTTTACCAGTCGGTCATCCGGTGGCCTTCGGCCTGGCCGATACTAAAACGCTCATCCGGGGAGCGTCTGTGGGACTGACCCGATCGGCCACATTAAAGCTGCATTGGCCAGCCAGTCCGGTGGTGGTTGGACTGTGGGGGTACGCTGATCCAGGCCGAGAAGCAGCCCGGCCTGAGTTTTCCGCCCAGTATGATCCAGGTGAACGGCTAGGGGATTTAGTGTTGGCGGCTGAGAGTCGGCTTGGTTCCGGACGGGTCTTTGTCTTGGCCGCTCCCGATTGCTTGCTCAACGAAAACCTTCCCGGTTCGTATCTTTTGGTGGCTCGAGTGCTGGGCTATCTTGCTCATCGAGGAGGGGGCCCAGCAGATCTATGGCGGCAGGTTGTGTCGCTGTTAGGCGGGGTGTTGCTGCTATGGTTGGTGAGCCATCGGCCTACAGCCTCGGTGCTGACCGTCACGGCGGGCACTTTAGGCCTGATGGTCCTGGTGGGCTGGTGGAAGACGGCCGAAGCAAGCCGGGTGCTGCCCCAATCCCCCTCTGCTCTCCGAGGCAATCCGACCGCTCTCCGTCCGACCGGAGAAAGGCCGACTGCCCGTTTATCGGGTTGGGAGATGATGGCTTTTGGTCCCCCGGGTTTTGGGACGGGCTTTCTGGCAGGTTCAGGCGGCCAGATAGAAGCGAAATCGGCTGTGCTAACCGGCCCTCAGGGCCTGCCGCTGGCCTATATTGATGCTTCGCATATGGAAGCCTATAGCCTTCGGCCTTGGCACCCAGACGGCCTAGGACGATTGTTCCTCAGCCTGATGCAGGCGGGGTATTTGCCGCTTTTGGCGCCGGATATGAAGCCGGATCGGCTTCGGACGGCTTCGGTGTGGATTTCGATAGCACCGGCCCGAAGTTTTTCTCGGTCCGAGCAGGCGGCGTTTCAGGAATATGTCCAAAACGGTGGCATTTTCATTGCCATGGCCGGGGCCGAGGATGCCGAAGCGCTCCGACCGTTGCTCCAGCAGTGGGGTCTTTGGATTCCCCGCTCTCCAGTCGGCCCGGGCCAAACCGAGCCGGAAGCCGAACCGGTCGGCCAATCGCCCGGCCCGGAGGACCATCCGGATAACTACGGCCGGCTCCGGACCTATTATCTTAACGCCAAAGATTACGGCCGGGGCGATTACATGCTGGCGGTTACCCTGTACGCCCCCTGGCCGGTCCAGACCGACACCCCCGAAATGGACGCCCCTTTTACTTTCAAACCGGCTGCCCCTATCGGCGAAGCGGAGGTGCTGGTCCGAGGCTATCACGATGTGCCGATCGTCATCCATCGACGGATTGGCGGCGGCAGTGTGGTCCTGATCGGCGATACCTATTTTGCAACTAACAAAAATTTCGACGAAACCGACGGTCAGCCCACCGCCGGCATGATCGAAAACGCCCATTTTTGGCGGTGGATGCTCAGCCGGGTAAGCGGACCACAGGAATGGATTCCGCCCGATCCGAAGCAATGGCAAAACCAACTTCCGCCGGAAGAGCTGTTGCCGGAGGAATCGGATTCCGCCGAATCCCCCCAGCCCATCCGTCCGTAGCAGCTTCCCAACCCCAAAGGTCTCCGAAACAAACCGAATGATATGATCTTCTGAATAGACTGAACATAGGAGAAGCAGGCCGATGCCTGGGTGGATTGCCTTGGCGCTATTGGCGACGAGTTGGCTTTGGGGGATGCATTATTTTGCACCGGCGCAAGTGGGCTGGTATTTGACTAGTTTGGCCGCTTCGGTGGGACTGCTGATGGTCGGCCTCGGTCGCTGGAGCCAGAGGGCCGCCTCGGATAGCCCGAGCGATCGGCCTCTGTCTGCTTCCATTGCACGCTGGCCCCGGCAGGACCGTCCAGAAACCGAACCTTATGCTTTCCCAGCAACCGGGCCTCACACCGATTTTGTCTTGCCCAGCTCGGTGAGAATCGTGGTCTTCCTGGCTTTTCTGGTGCCGTTGTGGTTTTGGCCTTGGCCGCAAAAGACAGGGCCGGTGTTGATGCTGGCCGGTTGGCTGCTCGGTTGGCTGGCCGATCGTTGGCCGGGGGTGGGAGAGGCGGTGCGTCGGCTCACCAAGGCCGCCCTGCTGGCTGGCACCATCCTGGTCCTCCAAGCCTGGGTGCTGGAAGCCTATCAGGCCCACACGGCCCGGTCGCATGAACTGCCGGTGTGGCTCCGGCCCGTGGCTGTGGGGCTGGCGAAACTGCTGGACGCCGAAGCGACTGCCACCGACGGCGATTTGGTCTTTCGGGTCCTGGGGCAGGTGCATCGGATCGGCCTGTGCTGGGAATGGCTGCTGGACCCGGCCAGTGTGCTCTTTTTTACCGGCGGTTTGGTCTGGTTGGCCTGGCGATGTGGGGAATCGGTCCCGGCTGGGCGGCGGTGGGCCTGTTGGCTGGCCGGGTTCCGACGGTTGACCGGCCTGATGCTCCTGTGGATTCCGGTCCGCTGGATGCTGGTTCTGGGGTTGTATCTGCATCGGGCGAGCTTGGAAGGGATCGGTGGGGAGCATTTGGCTATTGCTCAAATGTTTAGTCCATGGTTTCAGGGGCTTTTGTTGTTGGCCCCGGCGGTTTTGGCCGGTCGGTGGCTCGGAGAGTTTCCCATCCCCATTCAGTGGCTCCCGGATTCCTCGGAGCTCAAATATCCATCCGCCCAATCGGCCCACTCCGCAAAACCCAAAGAGGCGGCAGGAGATCCCGGCGTTTCTTCGGCCGAAACCCATCGGCTTGGGCTCCGGATAGGTTGGCCGGCGGTGTGGTCGGCTGCCGGGGCGGCGCTGGTGGCCGCCTCCGCCGTATGGACGCCGGTGGGTCAGCCCAAGCAGGGCCGGGTCCTGGTGGTCGAACGCCATAGCCAGTGGGAACCCACCCTCCGGCCGTATGATACCACCTGGTACGGCGAACCGTCCGGCTACAACTACCGTGTGATCTATGATTTTTGTTCCCACTTTTTCCAGATGGGTCGGATTCTGGAATCCGAACCGATCACCGACGACCGCCTTCAGGAATGTGATATTCTGATCATTAAAACCCCGACCGCTCCCTATCAGCCCGAAGAGATCGAGGCGGTCCAACGGTTTGTGGCCCGGGGAGGCGGCCTGCTTTTGATCGGCGACCATACGAATGTGTTCCGTTCGAGCACCTATCTGAACGCCATTTGCCGGGCCATGGGATTCACCTTCCGAAATGATCTTTTGTTCTGTATTGGTTCGCCGTATGAGCAGGCGTATCGTCGGCCCTGGCCGGTGCATCCGGCGGTTCAGCATGTGGAAAAGATGGATTTTGCGGTTTCCTGTTCGGTGGATCCGGGCCGGAGTTGGGGGCGAGCCGCCATCCGAAGCACCGGCCTGTGGAGTCTGCCGGCCGCCTACGAGGCCAGCAATTACCATCCCCAGGCGGAATATCTGCCCCATTTGCGGGCTGGGGCGTTTGTGCAACTATGGGCCGCCACACACGGCCAAGGCCGCGTCCTGGCTTTCACCGATTCGACCATCTTCTCCAACTTCTGCATTTTCCAGCCGGGCAAGGCGGAACTGTTCCTGAACATGCTCCAATGGCTCAATCATACAAGCCCCCTGGACCCCTGGCCGGTGCAGGCTGCCGTAAGCTTCCTGCTGGCCGGGGTGGGCCTGGGGCTGGTAGGCCTCGGTTGCTGGAAGGCCTATCCCCCCCTTGCAGCAACAGAGCCGACGCCCGCTTCACCAGAGGCCTCGGCTGCCGGGAAAAAGGGCGGCAAATCGAAGGCGGTTGCCGAATCCGCCCCGGCATCGGCCCCCAGTTCCCTCAGCGGCCACCTAGCGGCCAGTTCCCTCAGCACTCACCTAGCGGCCAGTTCCCTCAGCACTCACCTAGCGGCCAGCGACGGCGGCCTGACAAAGGCCCTGGTGCTCCTGGCGGCTTGTTTGGCCGGGGCCACCGCCACTCAGGCCGGCTTGCAAGCGTACTACCAATGGGCCATGCCGCCGATGGAACCCCAGACGCCTTACCGGCTGGCCGTGATCGACCGGACCGTCTCGCAGGTTCCCCTGGCCAATGGGGCTTTCAACCAATCGCCCGATGGCTTTGGTCTGCTGGAGCATACGATCCCTCGGTTGGGCTATTTTACGGCCCGGCGGGAGGGTTCTACTGCTTTCGAGGGCGACCTACTGGTGGTCATAGCGCCGAGTCGGTCGGTGCCGCATGGGTACCGGGAACAGTTGATTGAGTATGTGGCCCAGGGCGGGAAACTGCTGGTGATCGATCATCCGGGCAACACGCATTCGACGGCCCAGAGTCTGCTGGAACCGTTCGGCCTGCGGATTCGGCATGATCGGTTAACGTCGGCGGGGG
>Ga0272448_1001663_pt1 | contig 29353 bp, 26 predicted proteins | sample YNPCB0191_FD_202220 | JGI IMG/M metagenome (GOLD analysis project Ga0272448, IMG submission 202220) | Hot spring sediment microbial communities from Yellowstone National Park, WY, United States - YNP-CB-019-1 | ecosystem: Environmental > Aquatic > Thermal springs > Hot (42-90C) > Sediment...
CAATGAGTTCGTCAACGGCATGGCTGTTGGCGGCAGTGTGCGTGGTGCCCTTGTTGGCCGCAATATCCTCTTCCCGGGCAAGGATGATCCGCTGGCTGTCGCCCTTGCCGTCAATGGTATTGTTCACCAGGCATATACGGTGGATCAGGCCATTGAGTGTATTACCAGGAACCGTGACAAGAACCTGACACTGTTCAAGAAGTGGGTCAAATAGCACACTCAGTAGTACAGTATTCGCCTGGCACCAAAATCCCAGGACAGGAGGAAACATATGCCTGATACACTGAAAGGGAACCTGATTGTTGGGCAGTCGGGCGGGCCGACGGCGGTCATCAATGCCAGTCTGGCAGGCGTTGTGCAGGAAGCCTTGAAACACAGCGAGATCGGTAGCGTGTATGGTATGCTGCACGGCATTGAGGGCGTCCTCAAGGAAGAGCTAATTGACCTGGGCAAGGAGTCGCCCGACACCATCGAGCTGCTCAAGCAGACGCCATCGGCGGCCCTTGGGTCGTGCCGTCACAAGCTGACAGACAAAGATTACGACCGCATTCTAACGGTGCTGAAAGCACACGGCATCCGCTATTTCATGTACATCGGCGGCAATGATTCCGCCGACACGACGGCGCGCATCTCCCGGCTGGCCCAAGAAACTGGCTATGAGCTACGGGCGATGGGCATCCCCAAGACAATAGATAATGACCTGGCCTTCACCGATCATTGTCCGGGCTACGGCAGCGTTGCTCGCTTTGTTGCCGAAGCTGTGCGCGGCGCAGGGTTGGATACCGAGGCAATTGGTGTGGTTGATACCGTCAAGGTTATCGAGATGATGGGACGCAATGCCGGTTGGATCACGGCGGCCGCGGCTCTTGCCCGTATTGACGGTGATCCCGATACGGCGCCACATCTCATCTACGTGCCCGAGCGGCGTATCGTGATGGACAAGCTACTCGACGATGTGCAGAAGGTGTACGACCGGCTGGGCTACTGTGTGATTGCCCTCTGTGAGGGCGCCAGGGGCGAGGATGGCGATCTGCTCTCGGCGACCGGCGGAGCACTCTACACCGATTCGTTCGGCCACAAGCAACTGGGTGGCGCAGCCGATTATCTGTGCAGAGTGATTGCCGACAGGCTCAAGCTGAAGGCACGCTTCGACAAGCCCGGAACGATTCAGCGCATGATGCAGAGCCAGCAGTCGCCGGTGGACGTCGAGGAAGCCTACACTGTCGGTGCGACTGCGGTGCAGAAGGCGGTGGCAGGGACAAGCGGCTACATGGTGACACTCGTCCGCCAGTCCAATGATCCGTATCGCTGGACGACAGGCCTGGCCAGGCTGGAAGATGTTGCCAATGCCGAGCGGCTGATGCCTGATGAATTCCTCAATGCCGAAGGCAACAATGTCACGCAAGCTTTCCTGGACTACGCCCGTCCGCTGATCGGCCCACCACTTCCGCCGGTGGCCCGGTTGAAGAAATACATGGTGGCGAAGAAAGCGTAGTACGGCACATCGAAATCCCGAGGGGCGGTCGGCAGGGGCTTCTTGCCCCGGCACGAGAAGGCGATATGCCCCCTGAATGCACAAGAGAGGTTAAACATGAAACCGAACCGACTCAGGCAACTGCTCAACGAGGGCAAGCCAACCCTCGGCACACATGTGATTATCCCCTGGCCAGGCGTCGTCGAACTGATCGGCTATTCCGGTGTGTTCGACTACGTCGAGTATGTCGGTGAGTACTCAACCTATACCCTGGAGCAACTGGACAACTTTGCCCGAGCCGTTGAGCTCTTCCCGCACATGTCGTCAATGATGAAGGTAGAGGAGCAGACAAAAGGCTTTATTGCCATGCGGGCCATTGATGCCGGCATCCAAAATGTCCTCTTTACCGATTGCCGCAACGCCGATGAGGTGCGCGAGTGCGTCCGTTATGTGCGTGCTGAAACGCCTGAGGATGGTGGGGTTCATGGCGGGGGCATGCGCCGTGCCGTTGGTTATGTGCTTGAGGGCGGATCACAGGCCTGGGTTCAATCGTTGCGAGAGGTTGTCATCGCCGTCATGATCGAGAAGAAGGGGGCCATGGAGCACCTGGAAGAAATCCTCGCCGTTGACGGCGTCGACATGGTGCAATTCGGCCCCAGCGATTATTCGATCAGCATTGGCATACCAGGCCAGGGGAGGAGCGAGCGAGTGCAGGCGGAACAGCGCCGCATGATCGAAATGGCCCTCAAAGCAGGGAAGCATCCACGCGTTGAAATCAGCAGCTTTGAACAGGCCAAGCCCTATCTCGACCTGGGGGTACGCCATTTCTGCATCGGCTGGGACGTTGCCATCCTCTACCAATGGTACAAGCAGCAGGGACCGGCCATGCGTGATCTGCTGATGAAGCAGGCAGAAGCCATCAAGGACGTCGGTCGTTCGACAGGCGGCAGCACACAGCCATACTAGCCGCCGTGCCGTGGGGTTCGATTGCCTCGGCAGCAGGCCGGTCTCCCGTGAGCGGGCTGTCGTCAGGCGTGGCAGCGCGACCATGTGTCTTGCATGAGGTGGGGGAGGGAGCGAAGGCAAGTAGCAGCGCTGTCGTTCGACACCCTCCCCTGATTGGCCGACAGGCAGAAGGAGGAGCATAGCATGGAGGAACGACATCTCACCGGCAAAGTGGCCTGGGTCACCGGCTCGTCGCGCGGCATTGGCCGTGTCATTGCCCAACACCTGGCCGGCCTGGGCGCCAACGTTGCAGTGCACGGCACCGGGCCATTCTCGACCAGAGCCTTCAACGAGGGAGAATCACTGGAAGCCGTGGCCGGGCAAATAGCCGCGCAGAGCGGAGTTGATGTTTTGCCTGTCTTCGGAGACCTGACCAATGAGACGGTGGTCAAGGACATCGCTGCGCAGATACGCGCCAGGTTTGGCCGCATTGACATACTCGTCAATTGCGCTGGCGGCGACATCGGTGCTGAAGGGGTCAGCAGCCCAACATTCGGCAAGCCGGTTGGCAACGATCCTATCCACATGTCTGTCGCCGACATTCGGGCCGTGCTGGATCGCAACCTGATGACCTGTATTCTGACTTGCCGCGAGGTGGCTCCGGAAATGATGGAGCGGCGTTCGGGCTGGATCGTCAACATTGGCAGCGATGCAGGGGCAGTGGGCAGGGAGAACGAAGCCATCTATGCCGTTGCTAAGGCGGCTGTCCACCACTATTCACGATGTCTGGCCATGATGATGCGCCCCTACAACGTCTACGTCAACGTCGTCGCGCCTGGCCCAATCATCACCCCGCGTTTTTTGGCCACGCGCCAGACCGATGACAGCCAAAAAGTCATGGAAGGTACCCTCGACCGCTACGGATGGCCAATCGAGATCGCCCGCGCTGTTGCCTTCCTGGTCAGCGGCGATGCATCCTACATCAGCGGTCAGGTGCTGCGTGTGGACGGCGGCCGACAACCGTGGGCGGCATAACAGCGGCAGCCGAGCAATCGCCTTTGCAACCGCGGGGCAAGGAGGCAACAATGAAGATCACTGCGGCTAACGGCTTGGTGCACATCCTCAAAGCCGAGGGGACAGAGTGGGTCTCTACCTTTCCAACCTGTAGCCTGAACAACACGCTGGGTGAGGAAGGTGTGCCTCTGCTGATGATGCGTGAAGAGCGCTACACTGTCGGCATCGCTGATGCCTTCTCGCGCTTGACCGACGGCAAGCGCATCGGTGTCTGTACTATCTTGGGCGGTATGAACCCAACCGGGCTACAGATGGCCTATGGGGCGCTCATGCAGGCCTTCGAAGACGGGGCACCGGTGCTGTGCCTCTGCGACGCTGTCCCGCCGGGTACCAGCAACAATATCCAGAATGACATCATCTCCAGCCTGCGCAATGTCACCAAGTGGATTGGCCATATTGATCAACCGCAGCGCGTGCCCGACGTGATGCGTCGGGCTTTCACCTATCTGCGCACAGGGCGGCGGGGACCGGTTCTTATCATGGTAACACGCAGCCTGGGCGAATATGATGATGAAGAGCATCCGTACACGCCGGTGAAAGGGTGGCGCAGCGCCCCCGATCCCGATGATGTAAAGGCAGTGGTCAAAGCACTGCTGGGGGCCAGGAGGCCGCTGCTATTTGTCGGCGAGGGCGTCTTCTACGGGCAGGCCACCGCCGAGCTGCGGCAATTTGCCGAGCTCACCCAGATGCCGGTGCTGACGACGCTCAAGGGTAAGAGCGCCTTCCCAGAGAATCACCCGCTGTCGGTGGGCGTGCGGGGTGAACTGGCCAATCATTTCTTGCAGTCGTGCGATTTCCTGCTCGCCATCGGTGCCAGCCTCTTCCCCAGTCCTTTCAGCCATGCTATTCCCGATGCCAGGCACAAGACGATCGTGCAGTGCGGGGTGGATGAAACCGATATCAACCGAAGCTGCAAGGCTGACTATGCGCTCATCGGCGATGCCGCACTCACGCTCCAGGCACTGATCGCCGAGGTGGACCGTCAGACGGGTGGCGGCGTTCGGACGAATCCTGAGCTTCTGGCCGAGATCAAGGCAGCCAGAGAACAGTTCATGGCCACCTATCGCCCGCTATTGGAATCGAACGACAAACCGATCAACCCCTACCGCGTGTTTGGCGATTTGATGAAGGCCATTGACCGTACGAATTCGTTCGTCACACCCGACTCAGGCAACACGCGCGATCAGACAAGTACGATCTTTGAGTCGCTCATCCCTCATGGCTTCATGGGATGGGGCAATCTGACGACTTTGGGTTATGGGCTGGCGGCTGCCGTTGCCGCCAAGCTTGCCTATCCCCAGCGCCAATGTGTGAACATTACAGGCGATGCCGGCGTCGCCTACATGATCGGCAGCTTCGAGGCGCTGGTGCGCTACAAGATTGGCGTTACGACGATCCATATCAACAACGGTGGTTTTGGCGGCTATGGCCCGGGTTTCTGGGGCAAAGGGCATTCACCATATACGTATGCCGTGTCTGACCATGCAGTTGCCGACATGTCCAAAGCGGCGGCGGCCATCGGCTACTATGCCGAAGATGTCACGGAGCCGGATCAGATCATCCCGGCACTACAGCGCGCCTTTGCCGAAAATGCCCGTGGCCATCCGGCCTATCTAGAGTTCATTTGTAGTCAATATCCTGTGTACGGTTCCTGGGTAACCGAAGGGCCGCCGGTGCATTAGTTGACCATGTGCTGGTCGGCTGCACCCGTGCGCGGGAACGATGACGTGGGGGAGAGCGCGATTGTTCTTCCTGTGCACACAACACATCACTCAAGGAGAGGGGGGCACATCTGGTGCAGTATCGTCAATTCGGCAGATTGGGTTTTCGGGTTTCCGTCTTGGGGTTCGGCTGCATGCGCCTGCCGCGCACGGAGACAGGCGACATTGACGAGGCTGAAGCGACCCGCATGCTACACTACGCGGTCGAGCACGGTGTCAATTATCTTGATACGGCCTATCCGTACCACGGTGGAGAGAGTGAGCGCTTCTTGGGCCGGGCGCTGAAGGGAGGCTATCGCCAGCGCGTCAAGCTGGCAACCAAGCTCCCCTGCTGGGAAGTCAAGGAGGCTTCGGACTTCGATCGCCTTCTGAACGAGCAATTGGCAAAGCTACAAACCGACCATATTGATGTTTATCTCCTGCATGGTTTGCGCAAGGCACGCTGGGAGCCGCTGCAGAAACTGGGCGTCACCGATTGGCTGGAAAAGGCCAAGGCCGATGGGCGCATCGGCGCTGCCGGTTTTTCCTTCCACGATCAGTTCGATGTCTTCAAGCAGATCATTGATGCCTATGATGGTTGGGCCATGTGCCAGATACAGTACAACTATATGAACGAGACAATCCAGGCAGGGACAAAGGGGTTGCAGTACGCTGCATCCAAAGGGCTGGCAGTCGTGGTCATGGAACCGTTGTTGGGCGGCAAGCTTGCCAAGGCGCCAGACGCGGTACAAAAGCTGTGGGACACAGCCGCACGCAAGCGCACCCCGGCCGAGTGGGCCCTGATGTGGCTGTGGAACAAGCCAGAGGTCACGGTCGTGCTGAGCGGTATGAGCAGTATGCAGCAGATGGTAGAGAATGTCGCATCCGCCGAACAGGCCGCCGTCGGCATCCTCAGCCCCGAGGAAGTAGAGCTCGTCGGCAAGGTGCGCGATACCTACGAGTCGCTGCGGGCCGTTCCCTGCACCTCCTGCGAATACTGTATGCCTTGCCCGAACGGGGTGGACATTCCGCGCAGCTTTGCCATCCTCAACAGTGGCCTCATGTATGGTGATATGGACGATGCACGCCGCAGATATACTCAATTTATGCGTGGTCAGGATGAGTCCATTCTCGCCAGTTCGTGCATTGGCTGTCTGGAGTGTGAACAGCAATGTCCCCAGGGTATTCCCATCAGCCAGTGGATGCCGTATGTTCACGCCATCCTCGGCGAAGGCAAACCGTATCGCCCCGAAGATCGCCCCACAGGCTAGAGATAGGCGACAGCCTGTGTCGGCAATGACGGTGACTGTCTGAGGCAGGAAATCTGGAAGAGAGGCAGAGGATGAAGATCACAGGCGTCAGGACGGTTCTGTATGAATTCGACATGGCCAGGCCCCTTGGTGATGCCAACAACCCCGCCGGGCGAAAACGATCGGCGTATACAGCCGTCTTCCTGGAAAGCGACGAAGGCCTCACCGGTGTTTCGCTTGCCAGCCCATCGGCGCGCGGGCATATTCACACGTTGGTGGAGAACCTGCTGATGGGGCGCGACCCGCGGGGCGTGCGCGGGTTGTGGAAGCTCATGGTGGACTTTGCTTTTAAGGGAGGCAACCGGGGCATTATCGGCGAGGCCATTTCTGCTCTCGACGTGGCGCTGTGGGATCTTAAGGCCAAGGTCAACGATGAGCCTCTCTGGAAAACCTTGGGCGCCTCGACACGCCGGGTAAAAGCCTATGCCAGCGGCATAGACCTGTGTCTCTCCGATGACGAATTGCGCAGCTTCTACGAAGGCATGGCTGCCATGGGCATATCGGCCGGCAAACTGAAGGTGGGCCTGGATCGCGAGATGGATATGCGACGCCTGGGCATTATGCAGGCTGCTCTGGCCACGTCGGGCAAGAAGCCGGCACTGATGATTGACAGCAACGAGTACTGGTCGCCCAAACAGGCCATCCGCAACATCCGCTTCTTCGAAGAGCACTTCGACCTCGTCTGGGCTGAAGAACCGGCCCGCCGCTGGGACTACTGGGGACTGCGTCGTGTCTCGCAAAGCATCAAGGCAGCCGTAGCCACAGGAGAGAACCTGGATGAAATCGGTGACTTCGTACCGTTGATTGCCAATCAGGCGGTAGACATCGTTGAGGTTGGTGCCGGGACATCCGGTATCACCGGTGCCATGCAGGTAGCCGACCTGGCCTATGGCTTCGACCTGCCGGTGGCAATGATGAACTGTCCGGCAAACTACATGGCCCACCTGGCAGCAGCCCTACCCAATCACCTGATGATGGAGGTGGTGGCGGCGGGCCGCGAAGTAGGTATGAAACTCGTGGACAACCATATCGAGGATGGTTGGATAGTGCTCGGCGATGCCCCCGGCCTGGGTATTGTCTTCGACGAGGAAAAACTGGCATCTCTGGCGGTGCAGAGCCCATCACGCAGTGCTGGGCCCAGCCCGTGGGGAAGGCGCCGCGGAGCAGGTCTGTACGAAGTGCCACCCGGTGAGCCTGAGGACGTGGGGCAGGAATAATCTACAGCTCGTACCCTTGTATGGCCATGCCCTCAGGCGGGGCAGTCTGAGCATCTGTTTCATGTCAGGATGATCCTGGTGGCATTCTTGTAATAGACTTTTTCCAGAACGTCATCCGGTAGATACAGGCCATAGATGCGCCAACGACCCTGTGCGGGGATCGGCGTGATGCCATAGGCGAAGTACTCATCGTCGGTTTCCAGGAAACGGTAGTAAATACGATACCAGGCCGGATCGGCTTGTTGATCGAGACCGAACAGGATGCGATCGGCATAACGCAGGAAGAAACGGCGGGCCGTGTAGGGCTGACGTCCCAGCTCGGCGATGCGAGCCGAGATGTCAACATAGAAGTTGGGGCAGCGGTCGAGCACAGCGCCAACCCATTGCAAATTCTCAGCATAGCAGCCAACATGTGCCCCAATGAATGTTGTCTGTGGGTGGCGCTCCACAACGTTGGCCATGCCGTTGACGATGCTCAAGAACGGTGGGAAGGGTGGACTGGGAAAGTGCCAGTCCGGATGCTGCTGCAGCTCTTCCCATCGTTCGTTGTTCTTGTCGAGCGGCGCGAAGAAAGCGACCGGATCGGCGATATGCATGGTCACCGGCAGCCCAAGCTCGCCAGCCGTCGCCCAGATGGGATCGAGCCGTGGGTCATCAACGGCGACGAGGGCATTGTGGTCATCACGCACCCGCAAGCCTAGGTCTTTCCATATTTTGAATCCCTGTGCGCCCCGCTGCGCCTGGAGGCGCATGCGGCCGGCAGCCCATTCACCAAAGCGGTTACCCTGCTCAGGCCAGGCCTGCCAGTCAACGCCGCCGAACATAACAAAACGGTCGGGGGCAGCTTGCTTGAAGCGGTCGAGGTGGGCGTTCAGCCGGTCTTCGCCCCACGCCCCGTCGAGATCAACGAAAACAGCCACACCTGCTTCGTCCAGGACATCCAGCAATTCTGAGACGGGGCGATCGCTCCAGTGACCACCAAAGCTGCCCCCCAGATGATTGTGTGCATCTATGACCCGATAGCGCGGTTTGTCAACGGTGGTTGTTTTTGTTACCAGCATGGGAACTGGCGTGTATTCGCTGAGATCCATACCTCTCCTCCCGTGGTCACCGGTCAGGACCATGATCGGTGACAGCGTGGATGAACACCACCCGGATGAAAAGGGCGGCCGGCGTGGTCTTCATGTGTACCCACGTTTATGCGACCTTGTGCTGTTCAAACCATTCCTCGTTTAGTGTCAAGCCGTGGCCGGGACGTTCGGGCGGGCCGATCATGCCGTCGCTATCCAGCGCGATAGATTCGTTGAACATCCCGCGACGATTGTCGCCTTCCGTGAGCACACTCTCGACAATCAGACCGTTGGCAAAGGCTGCCACAAGATGCACGTGTAGGCCAGACGCGCCGTGGGGGGCGAGAGGCAGGCGGTAGGCGGAGGCCAGCGAGGCGACATGGCGATACTCAGTGATGCCGCCCAACACGTTGGCATCAGGTTGCAGGATGTCCACCCCGCCGCAGGCGATCAGATCGCGGAAACCATAGCGTGTGTATTCGTTCTCGCCGGTGGCAATGGGAATGCTTGTGCTGGCGCGTACTTTGGCGAGGCCCTGATAGTCTTCGGCATGCACCGGTTCCTCGAACCAGTAGGGATGGTATGGTTCCAGCAGACGGGCCATCTTGATGGCCTCTATCACGGAGTAGGCATTGTTGGCGTCAACCATGATCTCGATGTCTTCGCCCACAGCCTGGCGCACCGTGCGCACCCGTTCCACATCCTCGCGCATTGGTGCACCGCCGATCTTCATCTTGACATAACGTGCACCCAGGGCAACCTTCTGCCGCATTTCCTCGGCCAGGTCATCGAGTGTTTTGCCTTCCAGATAGTAGCCGCCGGCCAGATAGGCAGGCACGCGCTTGCGGTAGCCGCCAAGCAGGCGATAGAGGGGTACCCCCACGGACTTGCCGGCCGCATCCCACATAGCAATGTCAATGGCAGCCATGGCCCGTGTTGTCAGCCCGCGGCGTCCCACCAATTTGGGTTGATACATGCGCTCCCATAGGCATTCGACATCGAAGACGCTCAAGCCCAGGGCATGGTGGCTGAGGGCGTTGGCCGCCTCGAAGATGGCCTTATCCGGGCCAGCCTGTGCTCCTGCCCAGCCAATGCCTTCGATGCCGTCGTCGGTGCGCACCCGCACAATGGTCGTACCCGTCTCGCTGTACGTGTAGAGGCCGTTGCGGATGGCCCGAGGACGTTTGCTACGACACAAATTGACGATGACTTCGCTAACTTTCATGGGTTCCTCCTGTACCATTCTGGACAGCTCACCGGGACACCTTGTCGCAGATCGGCATGACATTGATCGCAGCGCGTGCAGGCCACGATGTCGGCGAAGCGACCGTCGTGCACCTTGTTGGGCCAGTCAGGATCGGCGATCAATCCCCGACCCACGGCAACAAGAGAGGCGCGCCTCTCGTTTAGAACCTCCAGAGCCCGTTCCGGCTGGTCGAGCAGGTTGACGGCGATAACGGGAACACCAAACGTCATGAATGGCGCCGCCCTGTCGCCGGGCGCAAGGTCGCTGGCCGGTGAAATATCGAGGATGTCAACCCCTGCTTCGACAAGCTGCTCGGCCAGGGTCAGGCTTTCGTCGAGGGTATAACCATAGCCACCCCGTATAGGAGTATGACGGTAGAGGAGGAGCATACCCGCCTGCCGGACGATTGGTCGAACCGTCTCAACGATGGACAGGGCGAAACGCATGCGGCCGGCCATCGTGTTGCCGCCATACTCGTCGGTGCGCTGATTCTCCAGTGGTGAGAAGAACTTGTTGAGGAGATAACCGTGCGCCCCATGCGGCTCAATGCCGTCGAATCCGGCATTAGCGCAGGCCTCTGCCCCCTTACGATACAAATCCAGAAGGCGCCGGATGTCGGCGGCAGTGAGGTCTGCAGGTGAGATCTTCTCGCCGCGGCGTCCGGGGAAGAGCTGAATGGCGGCGAGCGCACCGCCGTCGTGAATGGCGCCGGCAAGGGGGCGAAGGTTGTCGGCGGTGAGCTCGGTGGCAAAGCGGATGATGTCGGTGGCCTCGACGATGATGAGTCCGGCCCCGCCATGAGCGCGTCGCCCATACCACTCCCAGCCGTCCGGCCCGGTCAGGCTGCGGTTGACAACCATGGGCGGCATGACGATACGATTGCGCAGCACCTTATTCTTGACGGTGAGAGGTGTGAAAAGAGGAGTTATGTCCATGCGCGTCGGCTCCTTTTTGGGGTATTCATCCGATCCCGCTGTCGGGCAAAGCAGACATGAGAGCGATATGCCTCATGACGTTGCTTGTGGGGTATCATCGTTCGTGCCTCTCGGATGGGGGCGTTTGTGCTACCCGGTGCATTCTAGCAGCGGAAGAGTGCAGAGTCAATATGCCATGTTCTGGTGATTGGGCACATCCTTGCGGGTGGTTGCCTGTCCTGTGCCGGACAGGCACAGGGAAACCGCGCTATAGGCATGCCACGTCCGCATATCCTCCCGCCGGTTACCCAAACCTGCGGGAGGATCATTAACCTACCGACGAAGGTCGGCATTGCTCCATTGTAGGCGCGACTTTGGTTGCCACGCAGATGTGTCCAATCACCGCGCCATGTTGTGTGTTGTGTGCACGATGTGACTTTGGTCATTGACAATCGCCACCGATTAGTGTATTTTAGTGTTGTAAAAAGGAGAAAAGTATGGCTCTCTCGTCCGCTTCCTGCCCGGGCAGCCGGCTCATCCGTCAGCCTGTTCCCGAAGATATTACCTGTATCCACTGCGGCGCCGAGGTTGAGATCTGGTCATTCGAGGCGATCACGCGCTGCCCCACCTGCGGCGGGGTTGTTGCCCGCCTGCAGGGTGCAACCTGTATTGACTGGTGCGCTGCTGCCCGTGAGTGCGTCGGCGAGGAGACGTACAATCGCATTATGGCCGAGCGCAAGCTGGCGCGCGAAGCGGCAAGTCCCAAGCCGGGAGGGCAAAGCTAAAACGACGGCATGATGCAAAGAGTCGTCGGCCACTTGTGAGATGTGCCCGACGACCTTTTTGTTTCTGTTTTGCACATCCACACGGAGTCTTCTGCCCTTATACCCTGATCCTCTTCCATCTGCCGGAGCGGAAACGCCCGATGAAGAACATCGAGCGCACAAACTGATCAACGATCATGGTGATCCAGGCGCCGGGCAGGCCGATGGATGTGAGGCGCAGCAGGATGAAGGCTAACGGCAGGCGCACGCACCAGATGCCGATGGTTGTGACGACCAGCGGCCCGCGTGTGTCGCCGGCGCCGCGCAGAGCGCCCGACAGCACCATGGTCAAAGCCAGGAACGGCTGGGCGATGGCAATGATGCGCAGCGGCGTAATGCCCAGAGCGATAACCTCTGGGTCGGACGTGAACACGCCCATGAACCAACCCGGGAAGAGGAAGAAGAGCACCCCCATGCCCGACATGACCAGCACGGCCAGCCGCACGGCGGTCAGCCCCCCATCCTCAGCGCGGCGCGGGTCTTTGGCACCCAATCCCTGGCCCATCAGGGTCGCTGCTGCCACTCCGAAGCCAAACCCCGGTTGGAAAGAGAGCGACTCGCTGGTCATAACTACCTGGTGGGCAGCGTAGGCGGCTGTGCCCAGGCTGGCCACGGTGGCGGCAAAGATCGTCATCCCCAGGCGCATGACGAGCAGCTCCATGCCGGCCGGCACACCGACGTTGACGATACGGGCCAGTTGCACCCTGTCCAGTCGCAGATCGGTCAGGTTCAGGCGCAGAGCGGCCTTGCCTTTGAACAGGATAAGCAGCACCATCACGCAGCCGGTTGTGCGACCTAGCGCTGCCCCCATGGCAGAACCGGCAACGCCCAAAGCCGGGAACGGCCCCAGCCCGTTAATGAGGGTATAGGCCACGACAATATTGACGCCATTGACGACGGCCATCACCTGCATCGGTGTGCGGGTGTCTCCCGACCCGCGCAGGGCAGCATTGCCGATGAACATGAGGGCACTGGTCAGAAGAGTGGGGGCAACAATCTGCATGTACATGCTGCCCAGGCCGACAACGTCATCCTGGGCACCCATGACCTGCATGCTCAGGGTGGCGCCGAAAAAGCAGATGAGAATCAGCGGGAGAGCCAGAACCAGGCCGACGGTTAAAGATTGGTGCATGATGCGATTGGCCGTTGCCGGCTCTTTGGCCCCCACGTGGCGTGCGACCAGTGCAGTTGTGCCGGTGGCGACGGCGGCGAAGAAGGTTGTTGCCAACATCACGATCTGGTTGGCCAGCCCCACCGCTGCCAGCGATGAGGCGCCCAGATGCCCGACCAAGAATGTGTCAACCAATCCGACCATCATGTTGAGCATCTGTTCGCCCACGGCCGGTAGAGCCAGATCGAGGACCTGACGGAGAGAAACACGCGCTGTCGTCTCTTCGACGGGACGTATCTGTTCGATGACTCCGACTTTTTGCTGCATCAGCATCCACAGGTATGTTGTGTGCTTTCCTCTATCCCCAGGGAAACCATGACCATTGTAGCATAGCGCGGAGCAATTGTCACGCGAACAACAAGGGTAACTGTTCAGTGTTAGGATAACAGCACTTGTGCTGGAATGCTCCACCCCCGGCTCGCGGGGGAGGGAAGGCGACACGCCGGTCGCCTCCTACCTGCGGGTTTTTCGCCCACAGAGCGGGCGACTGACCCTATGGCAGTACTTACCGCGTGGCGCCGGCGTCACGCCAGCCGGCCACGCCACCGCGTGTCATACGCGCACTGCCGACATCGGACCAGCCACCCAGTGATTCGGGCCAATGAACCTCGTAGCCGAGCGGTGCTATCTGAAGGGTAGCTGCAACTCTCATTGCCACCGCAGTACGGATATCCACAGGCGGATCCGCTGTGAATTGGAAGCAGTTCAGAATCTCAGTGTCGGACCAATTGGCCGGTCTGACAGATCCGAGATCCTGAATGATTTGCGCCCCGCAATGAACTGCAGCCGGACTGAGGGGTTGTCGTGGCGCGGCTGCTGCGCCCATGACAACGCTGGCGAGCACCGACACTGCTAAGACGACAGCGGTGATGGCCTGCCCGAACATACGATAGCTATTCATTCATCTCCTCCGCGAAGGTTTGACAGATTGTGCCAGGACCCCCTATCCTGACTTGATGGGGTGTGATGGTGCAATGACTGACAACACGAACACATGTGTTATAACAGCTTTCATGCCGGAACACCAGATCAGAAAGTGCTCACTTCATGCTCATTATATGAGTGTGACAGTCATATAAAGATGGGTATGCAGGTGGAGCTGCGGGCGAAGGCGCACAAGCGGGGGAATGCGGGAAGAGTGGACAGAAGGTCAGCGTCAGCGATGGCTCATCTGGCCCAGACGAATACGAATGGCGGCAAGCAGGTCGGCCAAGGCGCCGCGATAGTTGCGTGCGCTTAGCCTGAGGTTGGCGCGTAACAGGTAGGTGCCGGCACGTTGAGGAGCGAGTGTGATGGCGGTTGTTGCATCCTCCACTGCGCCGACGTAGTTGCCGGAGCGCTGCCTATTGATTGCCCGCATCAGGTAGGCGTCCACAAAGTCGGGACGCAGCTTAATGGCTGTGCTGAGATCACGAATGGCGCCGCCGTAGTTGCCGAGTTGGGCTTTGGCCCGGGCGCGATTATAGTAAGGGTCGGCGTCGTCCGGTTGCAGGCGGATGGCCTTGCTGGCGTCGCTAATGGCGCCATTATAGTCATGCCGGGCACATCTGACGACGCTGCGATTGTTGTAAGCATCAGCGAAGTCTGGTCTAAGTGCAATGGCTTTGCTGTAATCCTCATGGGCAGCAGCCAGGTTGCGCTGCCTGAAGCGCACATTACCGCGGCCATAGTAGGCTTCGGCGTAGTCTGGATTGAGGTGGAGGGCCTCGAGGTAATCGGCGAGGGCGCCGTTCACGTCTCCGGCCCTGAACTTACGCACGCCGCTTTCATAGCGGGCGACGGCATCCGGCGCAGTTGTCGTCGGCATGAATATACTCCCCGGTTGCACAAGGCAGTAGTCTATCTCTCGACGGATTATAACATGAGAATACAGGCAGCGCAACGTCATTCTCGCTGGTAACTGTTCACAGTTAGGGTAACAGGGCTTTTACTGGAATGCCCCCACCCCCGCGAGCGGGGGTGGGGGCGACACACCGGTTGCCCCCTACCCCGCTTCCCAGATCCTTGTGCCTCTTCCCGTAGCACGCCCCGCGCCATCGGGTGCCACGCGGGAAGGGGATGGGGGATGGACGTTCACTACCTGTTGCTCCTAGAGTACAGGAGTGGGTCAGGGGAGGGGCTGCTCATCAAGCTGCCGGCCCTGGAACATACAAAAAAGCGCAGAGTCGGCGCTGTGCACCGACTCTGCGCTATTGTCTCCTCTATTCTGCTCGCTGCGCCACGCCCCGCTCCCGAACAACATGAGTGCGTCGTCAGCTACTACGCGAGTGGATGCGACCGTTGTACGTCAGCGTGACTTTCTTGCCATCCACCGGTGTAACCAGATGCACGGTACGCCCCCACAGGCGGTACACATACTCTAGCGTCTTTTCGGCGTAAGCCTGATCGAGCTCCTTACCTTCTGATTTGTGCACCAGCAGCAGCTCGCCATTACGATTGAAATCGGCATCTTCTACGACGATATACGGCCGGCCAAAGTTGGTCATGCTATCCACGATCATGTCGCGCACCTTCTGCCAATCCTTCTCAACAATGACCCACTCGTTATTCCTTAGCTCGTAAATATAGAGGTCTAGCTTATCCACCAGGTCTTTGGTCAGATAATTGCGCAGGAAGGAAACATCATTCTCCAGGCTGCGCACCTCAAAGATCTTCTCGCGCCCCTGTCCACCAGGCCGCTTAAGCACACGCTGCTCCTCCTCTGTCGGCCTGTCCCATCGTTTCTCAATATCTTCGAAGATCTTCATACCGACATAGTATGGGTTAATCTGGCGACGTGTCGGAGCCAGGACGCTGGAATGCATCTCGGCAAAGTCCAGGTACTCGTTTTCCGGCAGATTCAGTTCACGCATGATGCGGGCATGCCAATAGGCAGCCCAACCTTCGTTCATGATCTTTGTCTGCATCTGCGGTACAAAGTAGAGCATCTCTGAGCGCACCATGTGGATGATGTCTCGCTGCCAGTCCTCGAGGTCTGGCGCATAGGTGGCAATGAAGAGCAGCAGGTCTTTCGTCGGCTCTTCGGGAAACTTGCGCTTGAGCGTGGCCTGCCCTTTCTCCGGCGGCACCTGCTTGTCCAGGCTCAGCAGATCATCGTAAGGTGTTGATGACAGCCGCGGTTTCGTGGCCTTCTCGTGATCGCGCCGGCTTCCTTTGGCGGTACGTTGGCCGATGAAGCCGTTGGGGTCAACGTGCTCATCAATGGACAGGACGGCATCCAGAAACTGTTCGACCTCGCTGCTACCGTGCTCGAACTCGTAGCCGCGGATGCGGTCGGCGTTCACGGATGCCCCTTCGATCATGTGACGATTGGTTTGGGCAAAGTAGGCATTGTTCTTGAAGAAATCCGAATGACCAAGCACATGGGCGGCGACCAGCTTATTTTGCAGAAGGCTGTTGCTCTCCATTAGGAAGGCATAGGAGGGATTAGTATTAATCACCAACTCGTAGATCTTTGAGAGACCATAATCATACATGGTCTTCATCTGCTGATAGGCGCGGCCATGTGTCCAATGCGAAAAGCGGCCCGGCAGGCCGTATGCGCCGAATTCATACATGATCGTGGCCGGCACCACCTCAAAGTGTACAGGAAAGGGATCGAGGCCAAAGCTAATGGCGATATCCCAAACCTGTCCAATTGCCTCTTCAAGCTTCTGGTAATCTTGAGCATCCATTGTTTCCACCTATGGCTTCTCGATGTCTGCCAGGCATCGAGAAGCGAGAAGCCAACCCATCTATATTATCCCCCTACATGCGCCTGCTCTTTGCCAAAGAAGGCGCGCAAAGCCGGATAGACCTCTTTTTTATCGGTGATCGTGACGCCGATGAAGCGTGGATCATCAATGTCCTGGAAGGCCGACATCAGTGTTGACGTTTGCCGATAACCGCCTTCGCGAATCTCACCGTATCCGAACAGGCCTGAAACGTCAATCAGCTTGTGCACCAACTCTACACAAAGCTGGTTGTCGGCATCGCCCCAGTTGTCGCCATCGGAAAAATGGAAGGGGTAGATGTTCCAGTATTGCGGATCGTAGCGTTCCTTGATGATATCCAGCGCCAACGTGTAGGCCGTGGAGACCTTTGTGCCGCCACTTTCACCCAGATTGAAGAAAGCCTCTTCATCTACTTCTTGGGCTTCGGCGTGATGGGTGATGAAAACGATCTTGACATTGTGGTACTTTTCCCTGAGGAAACGTACCATCCAGAAGTAGAAGCTGCGCGTGATGTACTTCTCGAACTCGCCCATGCTGCCCGACACATCGCGCATGGCGATCACCACGGCATTCATCTCGCGGCGTGTTTCCTGTCTCCAGGTGCGGAAACGCAGGTCGTCAGGTTTGATGCGTGCCACCTGGGCTTTGCCGGTGGCCAGGGCATTGCGGCGCATGTTCTCCAGAATGGTGCGCCGTTTGTCTAGATTAGACATGACGCCACGCCGGGCAATGTCACTGAAGCGAATCTGCTCGGTCTCGATCTCCTGACTGCCCTTCTGTTGCAGATTGGGCAACCCCAGATCTTCAAAGATCAAGGCTGCTAGATCGTCAACAGTGATGTCCGCCTCATAGTAGTCTATGCCCGGCTGATCACCGGCTTGGCGGCCTTTGCCCGGTTGGGGCACCTGGCCAATCACATCGCCGACCTTCGATCCTCCCTGCCCCTGGCCGGCATGCTTCTCTTTGCCAGGGTCGAAGCGGAAATGCGGCAGGTCCAACGAGCGAATCGGCACCTTCACCGTTCGCTTGCCATCCGAGGTAATGATGGCCTCCTCGCTGACAATGTCGGCCAGGTGTTCCTTGATTGCCTCCTTGACCTTTTCGTTATGTCGCGCCTGGTCAATCGAACCCTTGCGGTGCAGCGACCAGTCGCCGTGATGCAACGATACAGGGAAAGGCATCATATCTGCCTCCTCACCTAGAGAGCAGCGTGCCCACGTACTTCAGCAGCTCATTGGCACACACCGGGCAGTAGGCCTGTTCGCTCACCAACCGGTTCACCACCTCATTGATGCGCTTCAACTGCTCTGCATCAGGCGTCTTGACCGAGGTGGTGATCTTCACCACGTCTCTAAGGTCGGCAAAGAGCTTCTTCTCAATGGCTTCCTTGAGACGTTCGTGTGAGGTGTAATCGAAACGCAGTCCCTTGCGGGCCATGGCCGCCATGCGGATCAGAATCTCTTCGCGGAAGGCCTTCTTGGCATTCTCCGAGACGCCGATTTGCTCTTCAATGGAGCGCATGAGCTTTTCGTCGGGTGGGACCTCTTCTTCCGTTACCGGGTCGCGCAGCTTGGTGTCGTTGCAGTAGGCCTCGACGTTATCCAGGTAATTGTTGAGCAGGGTGCGTGCCGACTCCTCGAAGGAATAGACGAATGCCTTCTGAACCTCTTTCTTTGCCATCTCGTCATATTCATGGCGCGTTTCGGCAATCAGATTCAACAGGCGCTCCCGCTCGTCCTTCGTGATTGACGTGTGCTGCTCCATGCCATCGCGCAGGGCACGCAGGGCGTCAATCGGGTTAATGCAGGTCACGCCATCCTTGACCAGGGCGGTTGAGAGACGGTTGATGACATAGCGCGGCGAGATACCATCCATCCCTTCACGCTGGGCCTCCTCCTGGAGCTCGCGCACGTCTTGGCGGGAGAAGCCCTCAACATCTTGACCATCATAGAGCTTCAGCTTCTTCATCAGGCTCATGCCTGCTTTCTTGGACGGCTCCAGCCGAGAGAGGACGGCGAACATGCTGGCCACTTCCAGCGTGTGCGGCGCAATATGCACCCCCTTCAGGTCGCTCTGACGCAGTAGCTTGTCGTAGATCTTGACTTCCTCTGACACACGCAGGTTGTAAGGTACCTTGACAACAATGATACGGTCTTGCAGAGCCTCAGCTTTCTTGTTGGCAACAAAAGCGTTATATTCATTCTCGTTTGTATGTGACAGAATCACCTCGTCGGCGTAGATCATAGCAAAACGCCCCGTCTTGATGCTTTGTTCCTGAGACAAGGTGAGCAGACCATAGAGAAACTTCTCGTCCGACTTGAGCATCTCGATGAACTCCATCAGACCACGATTGGCGATGTTTAGCTCACCGTCGAAGCGATAGGCGCGCGGGTCCGACTCGACGCCGTATTCGCCAATCGTCGAGAGATCAATGGAGCCGGTGAGCTCGGAGATGTCTTGTGATTTGGGGTCAGATGGCGAGAACGTTCCGATGCCGATGCGATTCTTCTCGCTGAAGGCGATGCGCCGTACCGGCACATCCTCGACCCGGCCATCATATTGCTCCTCCAGCATCTTGCGACAGGCCGGGCACAGGTCACCTTCGATGTAAATGCCATACTCCCGTTCGATCTCAGGCCGCACACTATCGGGGATCAGGTGCAACGGTTCTTCGTGCATGGGGCAGCTGGCGATAGCATAGACTGCCCCCTCATTGGTGCGCGTGTACTGCTCGAGCCCACGCTTGAGCAGGGCGACAATGGTTGATTTCCCGCCGCCAACCGGCCCCATGAGCAGGAGAATGCGCTTGCGCACTTCCAGTCGGCGAGCCGACGAGTGGAAGTACTCGACGATTTGCTGCAGCGGCTTCTCCAGTCCGAAGAGGTCCTTTTCGAAGAAGCGATAGGTCTTGTGGTCATCCTTCTCGGTAACTCCCGCGCTCACGATCATGTCGTAGACGCGGGCGTGTGATAGCCGCGCCAGCGCCGGCTGGCGGACAACCAGATCGAAGTAGTCCTTGAACGTTCCTTGCCAAGATAACTGCCGCTCCTCGGCACGATATTTCTCCAGACGATCAAGCAAATCCATTTTTCCCTCCATTATCCAGGGCCACAATGAGTACGCCATTAGTCTCTGATGCCCGCGCAGACGTTAGGGGTCAACAAATGAGAATGGGCTGGTACCCACCCGAGGTACAACGAGATCGGGTAGACCAGCCCCTTCTGGCCATGTGAAAAACTGCGCCTGCGCCGCAGTCGCCACATCTCCACGTGGTGACAGGAACAACTATACAGCACAGGCCATTAAAAAGACATAAGAATCACGCTTGTCGAGCCAAACGGTATCCCACGCCAGGCTGGGTCAGAATGTAGCGCGGCCTGGCCGGATCGTCCTCAATCTTCTGCCTGAGGTAACGGATATACACACGCAGGTACTCGATGTCGTCACGATAGTCTGGCCCCCAGACGGCACTCAGCAAATCCCTGTGGCTGAGCACGCTGCCGGCATGCAGAGCAAGCTGTTCCAGCAGACGAAACTCTGTTGCCGACAGTTTGATCTCTTTGCCGGCAACGGTCACGCGGTGCTGTCTGAAATCAATGGTCAGATCACCGGTGGTGAACGTGGCCGGTGGCGTCTGAACATGGCCGAAGCGCGTCCGGCGCAGAATGGCCTTGACGCGGGCAAGCAGCTCCTCTGCGCCTAGCGGCTTAGTCAGGTATTCGTCAGCGCCGGCGTTCAGCCCCGTGACTTTGTCTATCTCTTCGCCACGCGCCGTCAGCATAACGATCGGCACTTCGGAGAACTCGCGAATGGCGCGGCACACGTCGAAGCCACTCCGGTCGGGCAGCATGATGTCGAGCATGACGAGATCAGGGTAGGCCTCTTCCATGAGATGCAGGGCTGTCCGAGCATCGGGAGCAGACACAACCCTGTATCCGACAGACTCAAGATTCGTGCGGACAAAACGAACAAGCAATGGTTCATCGTCCACAACCAAGACGGTTGGCCGTTTCATGCTGACTTATCCTCCGCTGGTGGTGTGGGCGGCGTGCCTTCGCCAAGGATACGTCTGACGTGACGGACAAGCTCGCTGGCGCTGACAGGTTTGACCAGATAGTCTGTGGCGCCGATGCGGCGGGCATGAGCTTCCTCCTCTGGGTTGGCCGTTGCCGTCAGGATAAGAATCGGTATCCTATATAGGTCAGGATGAGACCTGACCCGTGACAGAAGCTCCCAGCCGCCCATTTGCGGCAGCATCAAGTCCAGGATGATAAGATCGGGTTTTGTTTGTAGCGCCGCCTCAAGGCCTTCACGGCCCGAGCGGGCCGACGTGACGGTATATCCCTCTACACCCAGGTTGACACGTACAAAACGCACCAGGTTTTCTGCATCTTCAACAACCAGAATTGTCTTCATGATGACCTACTTGCTTATCTCAACAGAACGGCAGGGCAAAGCTGATGGTAGTGCCCTTGCCCAATTCGCTCTGTGCCCAAATCCAACCACCATGTGCCTCCACGATGCCTTTGCAGATGTACAGGCCCAGGCCAATGCCGCCGATGTGCTGATCAACGCCGACGGCACGGTGAAAGCGCTCGAATAGCCGATCCAACTCATCTTCGGCAATACCCGGCCCGGTGTCACTCACGCTGATCATGACAAACGGGCAGTTCGGAGCGGCCTGGACATCGCGCAGGACGGCGGGATTGTCAACGACCTGACCCCGCACGGTGATAGTTCCACCATTACCAGAGTACTTGATGGCATTCTCAATCAGATTGCGTAACACCTGCTCGATACGCCGGGGATCACAGTCCACCAGCGGCATATCGCGCGGGAAATCAATAATGACACGATGGCGTTCGCTAGCAAGCCTGAGACCGTGAACAGCGCGGTGAGCAATGCGCGCAAGCTGTACAGGCACCCGTTCCAAGTGGAGCACGCCGGATTCGAGCTTCGACATGTCCAAAAGGCTGTCAATGAGCTCGCGCAGACGGTCGCTCTCCTCGTCAATGATCTCCAGGAACTCGCGTTGGGTGACCGCATCCCAGGTCACGTCCTTACGCAGCAGGGTTGTGGCATAGCCCTTGATAGACGCCAGAGGCGTACGCAGCTCGTGGGAAACGGTGCTGATCAGGGCATTACGGAAGCGTTCGGCTTGCTGCTCACGTGTGCTGTTATGGATCAGGATCATGGCGCCAATGGGTAGGCTGGTCAGCTCGAAGCGGTAGGCTGCACCATCAATGATCCGTTCCAACACGGGGAATGCCCCGCCAGCAAGGACAATGTCCAACCCGCGCCAGATGTCATCATCCTTGCTCAGCACGGCGCACGTGCGCACATCGCGGCCGGTGATGTCTTCGCCGAACGATAGCATACGCAGCGCGGCCGGGTTGAGGAATGTGATCGTGTGATCGCGTGCCACGAGCAAGACGGCATCGCGCAGGCGAGCGAGAACGCCCAGGAGGTCGGTGGTGGAGAGAGAGGTTGAAGGCGTCGGCTGGACATTCTCGACGTGCAAAGACGCGTTCGTCCTCGAATCCATGCTCGACTCCAAAGACTCAATACCAATAGCCCGGCTGCCCCACGGCGGGCCGGGCGACGAAAAGCAGCCAGGGGTCAGTCCGGCAACATGTGTTCTTTCTTACAGGAGCTGCCGGCTGCCCCCCTTGTCCCTCGACATAAGTTTACCACGTTGCGAGCAACTTTGCAACTACGACACTGATCGTGTTGACCAACCGTTCTAACAATGTACCTGTTTATCGTTGGGGTGACAAGCACCTCACCAGATCTGTTGTCCCTGCCTGTGTTGGGTTGGGGAAGGATGTCCCTTCCATGTTCTAGCACCACTTCTGTCACACAGGAAGGGGTAGGACCGAGGTGGGGACAGCCCGGCGCGTGCCTTGTTGTCGCAATGGTGGTAACTGTTCGCTTTTACCCTGGAAGCGGGCACATCGGCGTGCCGGGCAAGCACGTCATGCAGTCGCCCCCAGGACAATGGTGACCAGCTACTCTCTAATGATGGCCGAGCCGATAGAGAAACCAGCTGAAACCGAGCACAGCCAGGGTGCCAAAGATCATGTCGCGCACATAGATGCGCGACGCGCGCGTCGTTGCCAGATCAAAGGCCAGGAAGTACATGGCCAGCAGGACGAACAGGATGCACATGGCAACAACAACGGCCAGGAGCTGGTCGGATTTGTACTGATTCGTGCGTTGCAGGTAGTTGGCTTGCTCGGCCATTAGTCCGCCCATGGCGTGAAAGATCAGCAGCCCCAGAGCCGTGGCACTGTAGATTTCCATCACCACCGGCACGGCGTTGTCTTGGCCCGGGAGCAGCAAGGCAGCTACTGCAAGATTGAGGATCAGTGTGATCACCGCAGCGACGGCGAAGCGCCGCGAAAGCTGCGCCAACACGGTGGAGGCATTGTCTCGCAGTGAGAAGCGGAAGAGTGCTTGAGGGAGGTAGAAGGCGAGCAGGTAACCGAAGAAACCCAGACCGGCCAGGATCGGCAACGAGCTATCGTTGCTCGCGCCCAGCCCCCACCCCATTTCCAGATAGAGTAAACCGAAGCCCAGGCTGAAAACGAACTGTGCAACGGCGTTCACAAGTCTCCTCCCGCGTGTGTGAAATGAAAAAGCGGCCGATGCAGTGTGCTCCGCCTGCCGCAGTGTATTATATCACACTTCTCGTCCACATGGGATCAACCTATATCCCCCAACTCTTTAACCATTCGGCTACAGAAATCCCCCCTTCCTCTATTTTGGTAGAGGAAGGGGGGAACACGTAGCAACCGCCTGCCAGAATGGACTATGCTGCTGCTTCTCTGACCTGGCGTGTGAACCAGCTCTCTGGCAGGAACAGGCTGAGCACATTCGCCAGGCCGAGCGTGGCAATGATGTTGACCAGGAAGACCACAAACCCGGCGGCGATTAGCAGCGCACCGATGATGGCAACGCCGGTATAGGGGGTATAGGTTGAGGCATCGTAGATCGTGCGCCGCAGCATGCCCAGCGATCCGGCCCGGCTCATAACCATCGTCATCAGCACCGTCCCCGGTACCCACAGCCAGAAGTGGAGATCAACCAGGCGCTGGCTGCGGATCTCCAGTTTGGTCAGCATGGGGATGACGGCATAGACCACGGCAAAGAGCAGGCATGACAGGCCGCCCAACAGCATAGCGTGAGCGTGTAGAGCGATGACCCACTGTGTGTTGTGGAAGACAACATTCAGCCCTGTATTCGCCTGGATCAAGCCGGCCGATCCCCCCATGATGAAACCGAAGATCGAGCCCAAGACAAACTTCAGAGGCGCCGTCAGCTTGATCGGCCGCGCCAGCCAGATGGTCATCATCGAGGCAAAAATGGTCAACCCCATGGTGAAGAACTCACCCCAAGTAATCAACTGGCCGGAGATGATACGCATGGCCATCGGTTGCGGCTGGTCGGCCAGCAGGTGGTGGCTCCACACGCCCATTGACACCAGCAGATCAACCATGATCACCGTGCGCACAACATTTTCGCCAAAGAGCCGGCGGCCAACGAGCAACGGAATGAGCAGGTACCAGACACCGGCGGTATACATCAGGACGTTGCCATCGGCGACCATGTCGAGCCCCCACCAGAACCAGTTTTTGTAGATGAGCGCGTCAATTGCCGTATAGTCGAGCGTGATGTTCAGCAACTTGGCCAACCCAAACACGAGTATGAGGGCACCGGCGGTGAGCAACACGAAGGCGTTGATGACTGTGTCAATGGATCCACGCCCCACGGCCACAATGAAAACGGGCATGCCGTTGTAGTCCATGTTTGGTGCGCCCTTGTCTTCGCGTCCCAGGCGCTTCAGCAAGCGCGGGATGCCGAAAGCCGAGCGGATGAAGGCCGGGATGCTGTATTGCTGCGTTCCATTCTTGCTGACGACTGTGCTGAAGATGTTGTAGGAGAACAGGAGGATATTGATCATGATGATCGCGGCACCAATGGTGAAGCCAATGCTACCAAGAACGGGTACGCGATCATATGCCACCGGCAAGGGCCAGTAAAGGGTGTAGAGTGCATTGAACATGAGGAAGAAACCCGACGACCAGCAAATGGCAACACCGATGATCTGCAGCCAGAAATTGATCGGCACCAATATCTTGTGACGGATCTCTTTCTGCAACAGAAAGGGCACCAGAAAGTAGAATGCGCCCATAACCAGCATGTAGGCGAAACCATAGATACCAACGATCGGGTGCGCCGACAGCATGGAATAGAACACCTCCGCCTGCGTGGGCGCCTGGGCGACCGGGCGGATGTTGTTGAGCAAGGCCTCCATGCCGCGCAGTGCATCGGCATTGTACTGATCAATGCGCATCAAGGTGCCCTCAAAGCCCGCTACTGCCAGGCAGAGCAACCCCACGACAGCGAAACGCAAGGTCCACTTTTCCGTCCAACCGAGGCGAATCATAGGTAGGTCCTCCCCTCATGGTGTTACGCTGATAACGTTCTTATAGTGCATTGCCGAATGCTGAGGGCCCGAATACTCCGTAGAGCGCACGTCATACGTCCCTGGCTTGTCGAACTTCCAGATTATGCGATTCTGGTGACCGGGCAGCACTTGCATCTGGAACACCAACGTACCGTCGGGGCGAAAAACGCCGAATCCATAGGTGACATCTCGCGAGGTTGCCACGAACTCCACATACTCGCCAGCCTTGACCGAGATACCACCGGCCGGGAAGTGCATCTGATAGTCGGCGATGTCGATGGAGAAGCTTTTGTTAGGCGCAGGATGGGACCACAAGAGCCATTGCTGCCAGGGTACCAGTGGCGAGAATGTAATGACGTTGAAGACGAGGAAGACAGCGATGAGTAGATACAGCCAACGCCGTTCTCTGACATCCATGACATGGTTACCTTCCATGGCTAGCCTCCCTTCTGCCGTATCTTGGCGGTGAACACCAACATGAACACCGCGACGGCTACTACCCACAGCGTGTAGCCGATCCAGACAATGTCCGTGATGTACATGATGACCTCCTCCTCAATAGTGGTATATTGTGTAGATTAGCACAATCAAAGTATATGTCTATGACTTTGGTCACGTTTGTGCGATTCAACCCGTCGGGTAGACAGAGGTGAGGGAACATAACTTAAACCCTTGATTTTCACACCCGGACATGGTACAATAGCAATAGTGAGGAAGACGAGATGGCTATGACGAAGACACAATGCTGTGTTGATAGACGTCAGTCGGACGGCATGGCCTCAGTGTCGTGTGGATCTCACGGCGACTCGAACGATGTCTCGCGTGTCAGATAGATCCGCTCCTTAATTGCAAGGGAATGGGTCTATCTTTTTTTATCCCAGTATAGAAGGAGGCAGAAAGATGGTACAGATGGTCGTGAAAGGCAAGAATATAGACATTCCCGAGCCTCTGCATGCCTACGTCGAGAAGAAACTCGGCAAGCTTGACCGCCATTTCGAAAAGATCACGGCAATGACGGTTGAGCTTTCGTCTGAGCCCAAAAAATCAAGTAACGATCGCCAGGTTGTGGAAGTAACAATGCAGGTCAACGGGCAGATTCTGCGGGCCGAAGAGGCATCGCAGGACATGTTTGCAGCCGTTGACGCCGTCGTCGACAAGCTGGAGCGGATTATCGAACGTTACAAGTCTAAGCTGTATCGCAAGGACGACATCCGCAAGACCCGCCGCGAGGCACGTCTCGTCGAACAAGAGGCTGCCACTGCTCCTGTTTTGGACGACAGCGAAGAAGACGAGGACACCGCCGGCATCACCCACACCAAGCGCTTTCAGATCAAACCCATGTCGCCGGCGGAGGCCACCGAGCAGATGGAGCTTCTCGGACACGATTTCTACGTCTTCTACAACCAGGATACATCGAGCGTCGCTGTTGTCTATAAGCGCCGTAACGGCACGTACGGGTTATTGATTCCTGAACTCGCCTGATCTGTACTCTCTGTGCTTCGCCGAACCGACCTCAGCTTTGAGGTCGGTTCTTGTTTCATCTGCGTCCGACGGGCGGGATTGTCCCGCCTCCGCTCCCCGTGCATGCTAACGCGCCTTGAGTATGAGGCCAAGGTTGACAACAAAGCTTTCGACAGCAAATCCCGGAGGGGCAATAAAGGGACAACCTGGCCCCACGACCGGCCTCTGCAGGCCATTGGTCAGAGCATCAACCAGATCGGGCCGCGATGACATTTCACCTGTCAACACAAGCGGCAGGCGCGCCTTGAGCTGGACTTGATGATCGCCATTATACGAATCAATCGTCCGCTTCAGCTCATTGACGATTTCTGTGGTCGCTGTGTTATCTTCAGGCAGAGGAACACTGCGCATGATCATCGGCAGATAGTTGCTCACAATGATCACATCAACGAATGTGCGCTCAACGTTGGCAATGATTGTGTGGGGCTGGTTGATGGCACGGATGAGTGCAAGGGGGCGAAGCTCGACCAGGCGTGGAGCAATACCTGCAATGCGCAGCCCTTCGAGGAAGCCGGTCAAAGCGGCGCGGCGCACGGCCAGAACAAAGACTTTGATCTCGGTTGTTTTCTCTTCCACCACCTGATGAAAGAGGCGGTATTCGTTGCTTGCCAGGAAGGGATCACGTCGCATTTCGCGCCTGACCATATCGGCCACCGCCAGACGACTATCTTTGGTCAGGTTAAGGATGCGCGAACATGCATCGCTATCGGGAAAGCCAACGATCCATGTGCCGCGTGGGATATCGGACTCGGCAAGGATGGCTCGGAGGGCATGGCCAAAGACGGTGGGATTGGTGACCATGCCGCCCGGCATGGCATCGGGGTCGAGCGTGTGGCTGGCGAAGCGTACGATCTCCTTGCCTGTAACGCAGACCAGGCGTAGGTCGTTGCCTTCAATGCTCAAGCTGATAATAGATCGCCGTCCGAACCCCGGCAGTCGTGACATCAACCCGGCCACAGCAACCTCCCTCAGGCGGCCATATCTGCGGCTATTCTATGTTGTCACCGGCGCTTTGTCAAGAGTCATCGCCTCAGTAATTTGTTCACCGTTAGGGTAAGGGAAGTTGGAAAGCGGTCTACATACCCTCCCGCAGGTTACCCAAACCCTGCGGGAGGGTATAGGCATGCCGATGCACCTGCTTCCAGGGTAAACGGGAACAGTTACTCGCCTCAGTAATTTGTTCACCATTGGAGTAACAGGACTCTCACTGGACTGCCCCCACCCCGCCCTGCTGATTTTTCGCCTGCTTTACGGGCGATACAGCCTAATCTTGATCAATGGCTTGCAAAGATGTGTCGCAGCACCGGAAAAAACCTTGACAGAAGATGCCCATTGGTGGTATAGTATCATTGCAGCATACAATACCGACGAAAGGATTGAAAGCATACCGATGAGGCATCTCAGCAGCGCGGTGATAGGCTTCTACTTTTATTACTACCGCTCGCGTGCCCATCGGCGTGCGCTTTCCGATCCGGGGTAGATAGCCCCGACCCACTGAAAGCCAGCCCTGGGCACGCAGCGTTTAGCGGCCCAGGGCTTTTTTGTATGCTGTGGAGGACACATGCTCAAAGCCATTCGCGGCGCAGCCACCGTCCGTAGTAACACGGCCAACGACATTGTGGCTGCCACCCAAGACATGCTCAAGGAGATCGTGGCACTGAACAATCTGTCGCCCACACAGATTGTCAGTGCGTTGTTTACGCTGACGCCTGACCTCAATGCAGCGTTTCCGGCCAGCGCGGCCAGAGCCTTGGGCTGGACCGATGTGCCCATGATCTGCGCCCAGGAGATACCCGTTCCTGGAGCTCTGCCGATGGTTGTGCGAGTGCTGATTCACGCCGATGTGACGGGTCAGGTCTACCACGTGTACCAGGGCGGAGCGCTTGCTCTCCGCCCCGATTGGTCAGCCAAGACAAAAGCCGCCGATGGGCATGACGCCCAATCACGCGACCACCAAGAGGGAGGTTAGAACAGGATGATTATTGTGATGAAGAAGAATGCAACTGAAGCCGAGATAGAATCGGCTGTCCAATGTGTCCGTGATCTGGGCTATGGCGCCCATCTCTCACGGGGCGAAGAACGTGTCATCATCGGTGTGTTGGGCAATGACCGCCCCTTGCAGGATCACCCGCTGGCCGTCCTTCCGGGGGTTGAGAAGATCGTCCCCATCCTGGCGCCCTACAAGCTGTCGAGCCGGGATTTCCATCCCCAGGACACAGTTGTCAACATCAATGGGGTATCGGTGGGTGGGCAATTGGTAGTCACAATGGCGGGGCCATGCTCCGTGGAAAGCCGAGAGCAATTGCTCGAGGCAGCCATCGCCGTCAAGGAAGCCGGTGCACGAGTCTTGCGTGGTGGTGCATTCAAACCTCGATCCTCGCCCTACAGCTTCCAGGGCCTGGGCGTGGCTGCTCTCGAGCTCCTGTCTGATATCGGCAAGGCCGTCGGCTTGCCCGTGGTCACCGAGGTTGTCTCACCTGAAGATGTCGACCTGGTCTGCAAATACGCCAGTATCCTGCAGATCGGCGCTCGCAATATGACCAACTTCGCCTTGCTGCAAGCCGTAGGGCGGACACAGCACCCGGTTGTTCTCAAACGGGGCATGTCGGCGACGATTGAGGAGCTGCTCATGGCCGCCGAGTATATTCTCTCTCAGGGTAACGAAAAGCTCATCCTCTGTGAGCGCGGTATCCGCACCTTCGAG
>Ga0272448_1001664_pt1 | contig 29352 bp, 30 predicted proteins | sample YNPCB0191_FD_202220 | JGI IMG/M metagenome (GOLD analysis project Ga0272448, IMG submission 202220) | Hot spring sediment microbial communities from Yellowstone National Park, WY, United States - YNP-CB-019-1 | ecosystem: Environmental > Aquatic > Thermal springs > Hot (42-90C) > Sediment...
TTTTCTTTATTTTTTTAATTTTAGGCATTACGGGTCAGAACGTAACCGAATCGGCTTTGATGGGGTTGCGAAATGTTTTAGGAAATGGGATAGTAAATTTAGGATTATTATTTGGTTTAATCGCTACCTTTACTTCATTTATTACATTAGGACTGACGCTAAAAAATATTTTTTGCTATGATTTAAAAATAGATAAAAATCTTGCGTGGTTCATATCCTGTTTTCCGCCCTTAATCTTATTTTTAATAGGAATAAGAAAATTTATTCCGGTTATCTCTTTTATCGGCGGCGTAACGATAGGGATTGATGGCATTTTAATTCTTTTAATGTATTCAAAATTAAAGAAAAATATAATAATTTTTCCTCTTTTATTGATGCTATTGGGAGGGATTATTTATGAAATATTTTATCTTTTGATATGTTAATATTTTATAATATCTTAATTTTTATTGTTTCTGTTTTTTTGCTTAGTTTTTCTGCTAAATGTCTCGTTGATTCTCTTTCAAAGATTGCTCTTTTTTTAAGAATCAAGGAGTTTATTGTTGCCTTTTTTATAATGGCTTTTGCCACTTCACTTTCTAATCTTTCTGTTGGAATAACATCAGCTCTTCATAAAATTCCTGAACTTTCTTTTGGCGATATAATTGGTGGTAATATAGTTGATTTATCTATTGTTTTAGGGTTAGCGGTTTTGCTTTCAAAAGATGGTCTTTCTTGTGAAAGCAAAACAGTCCAAAAAAGCTCTCTTTACGCAATATTTATTTTAATTTTACCCTTACTTTTGGTTTTTGACGGCAAACTATCAAGAGGAGACGGAATTTTACTTTTGTTAAGTTTTTTTATTTATATCTTTTGGATTTTTTCAAAAGAGGAAAGATTTAAAAAAAATTACGAAGAAGCGTTAAAGAAGTCTTTAGACAAAAAAGAATTTCTGAAATGCTTGCTTTTATTTATAATAAGCGTTATTTTTCTTATTGTCGGGGCAAAAGGGGTTATTAACACTGCTTTATTTTTTTCGCAAAAATTCTCAATACCTCTTCCGTTAATAGGCCTTTTAATTGTTGGATTGGGTAATTGTTTGCCAGAAACCGTATTTTCTTTTAGCGCCGCAAGAAAACAGGAAAACTGGATGATACTGGGAGAACTGATGGGAAGTGTAATTATCTGCGCCACTTTAGTGTTAGGGACTGTTGCTTTGATTCAGCCGATAAAAATTTATGACTTTTCTCCCTTTGCCATTGCCCGGGCGTTTACCATAATTTCAATTTTAAGTTTTTTATTTTGTATTAAGACGGGTCAAAAAATTACAAAAAAAGAAGGAATTTTTTTAATAAGCGTATATATCTTTTATCTTTTAAGCGAAATTTTTGTAAGATATTTTTAATTAAAAATGGACAATTTATTCTTTATTATTATCATATCAATACTTTTTGCTTTTTTAGTTTTGGTTATAATTAAAAAATCAAAGACCGATGAGAAACAATCTGAGGCAATTAAAGATTTAGAGAGAAGGATAACCGATTTAATGATAGGCCAGCTTAAAGAAATTCGTGGAAGCGTTGATGGTACATCAAAACAACTGCACGATCAAATTCGTTCATTCACAAAAGAAACCACTGAAATGAGAGAGAATTTAAAACAAATTGAAGAAGCGGTTAAAGATGTTTCTTCTTTTCAGGAAATTTTTAAATCGCCGAAATTAAGAGGTCAATGGGGCGAAGCCTCGTTAGAGCATATTCTATCTCAACATTTTCCAAAAGAGCTTTATAAGATTCAATATCTTTTTTCTTCAGGAGATCAAGTAGACGCGGCGTTAAAACTTCCCAATAATAAAATTTTACCAATTGATTCTAAGTTTCCTTCCGAAAATTTTGATAAAATGATAAATGCTGCTTCTGAAACAGAAAAAAATTTTTTCAAAAAGAATTTTTTAGAAGATGTTAAAAACAGGATAAACGAGATTGCGATAAAATATATTTTGCCATCAGAAGGAACAACTGACTTTGCTTTAATGTATATTCCAGCCGAAGCCATTTATTATGAAATAATTAATAACATAGGAAAAGAAATTGATATTGCCTCTTTCGCTTGGTCAAAAAAAGTTATTTTAACTTCGCCAAATACAATTTATCTTACCTTAAGAACAATAGAGCATTGGTTTAAAGACACTCAAATTTCTAGGCAAACTCAAGAAATTTTAAAAAAAATAGCCAAGGTTCATCAAGACGCTGAAAAATTAATGGATGATTTCAGAAAACTAGGCGTTCACTTAAAGAATGCTACTTCTGCATATTCTGATTCGGAAAACCGTTTAAGACTACTTGATGATAAGGTGGAAAGATTAGTAGAGATAGGGGAGACGAAAAAATTAAAAAAACCAGACGAGGAGTAAAGCTCTCTTGCAAAATTTTAATAAAACAGTAAAATAAAAAAATTAAACATATGATTCAATTAGCCGTAATTAGAACCGGCGGAAAACAATATCTTGTTTCGCCAGGAGAAAAAATTAAAATAGAAAAATTAAACGAAAAAGAGGGGTCAGAAGTTATTTTTAACGAGGTTTTGTTATTGTCAAAAGGAAATCAGATTGAAATTGGCAATCCTTTGGTTGAGGGAGCAAAAGTCAGAGGCAAGGTATTAGTTCAAAGCAGAAACAAAAAAACAACTACTTTGAAGTATAAAGCAAAAACTCGTTACAAAATAAAAAAGGGTCATCGTCAACCCTTCACAGAAATAGAAATTACTAAGATAGAATCTAGAAGCTAGAATTAAGAAGAGACGGTACTCTACTTTTTATTTTCTACTTTCTGCTTTCTAACGCACTAGAAAGAGTTTCTTCATCAGCGTATTCTAATTCTCCTCCAACCGGTAATCCCCGACCAAGTCGGGTGATTTTCTTATTATAAGGCTTTAAAATTCTTTCTAAATATAAACTAGTTGTTTCGCCTTCAGGGGTGGGATTAAACGCTAAAATAATTTCTTGAATTGCTGGCTCTTTTTTTAATTTTTCTTCTAATTCTTTTATTCTTATTTTTTCAACATTAGCTTTTTTTAAAGAGGAGAAGACGGCGCCCAAAATAAAATATAAACCATTATATTTTTTTGTTTTTTCAATTGACTGCATATCAATTTCATTAGCGACCACGCAAAGCAAGCTTTTGTCTCGTCGTTGATTGGAACAGATTTCGCAGATTTCTTTTTCTTCCTCAAAATAATTAAAGCAAGAAGGGCAAATTTTTACATTTTTCCGGAGATTTAAAATTAAATTTACTAGTTCATCAAATTCTTCTTTTGACAATCTTAATAAATAAAAAACAAAACGAGCGGCCGTTCGAGGACCTACTGTTGGAAATTTAGAAAATTGGTCAATTAATTTTTGAACATTTTTAGAGAAGGTCATAACCGCTTTCTTCAAACTTTTTCTCTAAATTTCTAAAAGTTACAACTCTTTCATCAAAATAAAGTTCTGCTTGTCCCACCGGGCCATTTCTATGTTTTGCCACGATAACATTTGCAATTCCTTTTCGGGAAGTTTCCGGTCTATATTTATCTTCGCGATAAATAAAAATAACAACATCAGCATCTTGTTCTATTGTTCCGGATTGCCGCAGATCGGCCAAGCGGGGAATTTGAGGAGTTCTTTGTTCAACCGCTCTTGATAATTGAGATATTACTAAAATAGGAATGTTAAGTTCTCTTGCTAATGCCTTAAGCGCCCTTGAATTTTCCGAAACTTGCTGAACAGGACTAGCGTCAGGGTTGAGCGGTTCCATTAATTGGAGATAGTCAATAATAATTAATCCCAATCCTTTTTCTGCTTGTAATCTTCGTGACATTGCTTTCATTTGCAAAACAGTAGGAGAAGCAGCATCATCAATATAAATTGGCGTTTCAGATAAAATGCCCATTGCTCTTTGAATTCTGGCAAAATCGCTCTCTTCTCCTTCTTCCACAAGGCGGCCTGTTCTTAATCGCCAAAGATCTACTCCTGAAATACTAGAGATTAATCTGTCAACAATTTGATCTTTTGACATTTCCAAAGAGAAAATTCCTACTGGAATTTTCTCATTTGTAGCGATATTGAGAGCAAAATTTAAAGCCAAAGCCGATTTTCCTAAAGAAGGCCTTGCAGCCAAAATAATCAAATCGGATTTTTGAAATCCTGCCAGAATATTATCTAAATCAATAAATCCAGTTGAAATTCCACGCAAACCTCCTTCATGTTTTGATAATCTATCAATTCTTTCAAAGGCCTCTTCCAAAGTATCTTTTACTGGTACAAATTCTTGAGTTAATCCTTTTTGAGCAATGCTAAAAATTTTTTTCTCCGCCTGATCTAAAAGTTTCTCAACATCTTCTTTTTCATTGAAAGCTAAAGATTCAATTTCTTGGCTGGCGTCAATGAGTTCTCTTAAAACTCTTTTTCGTTGGACAATTTTTGCATAATTTAAAACGTGGCTGGCAGTAGGTATGCAGTTGATTAATTCGGTTAAATAACTACTACCGCCAATCTCTTCTAAAATGTTTTTTTCTCTTAATCGATTAGAGACCGACAAGAAATCTATTGGTTCTCCTTTTTGCCACAATTCTTGACAAACCCTATAAATTTCTTGATGGTTCTTTTTGTAAAAATCTTCGGCAGAAAGAAAATCAGCCACTTTAAAAATAGCGTTTTTATCAAGCATCAAACAGCCCAAGAGGCTTTTTTCTGCTTCAATTGATTGAGGGGGCAATTTTTCCGGTAATTCTTCGGTCATAAAATCATCATTTTTAATATATCAAAAGATTGTCTTTTTGACAAACGAGAGTTAAAACTTATTGACAATAAATTTTATGATTATATAATATGATATTTTATATAAGGAGGAAAGATGATAGTTCTTTTTAAAAAGCGTTGTCCGCGTTGCGGAACAACAATGAGGAATCATAACCAACAAATAGTATATATTCCGGCTTATGACGGAACGTATGAAATAAAAATTTTTATTTGTCCTAATTGTCTGTTAGAAATAACACAAGAAAAACTTTTATATTCTTCTTAACCTCATTTAAAAACAAAAAAGCATCTCTAGTCTCTAATGAGAGGCATTTTTTATTTTTTTAATTTTAGGTCCCTTTTTTGTATCTTCAATTTGATATCCTAATGAGTTAATTTCTTGCCTTATTTTATCAGCCTCTTGCCAGTTTTTTTCTTGTCGGTATTTTTCTCTTTTAGCAACAAGCTCTTTGATCTTTTTTGGAATTTCTGATTTTTTAATTTTGTTCAATTCTAAAGCAAATATCTTATCAAAATTCAAAATAATTTTATATTTTTCTTGATTAGAAATCTTTGCGGATTTCATTACTTCCCACATTAAAGCCAAAGCCTTTGGTATATTTAAATCATCGTTAATGAAATTAAGAAATTGTTTTTGGTAATTTTCCATTTTGATTTCTGGTTTTTGAGTTTGATTTTTTGGGTTTTTTAATTTTAAATCAATGATTTTCTCGTATAAATTATTTAGGGCATTTTGAGCTGATTTTAAGTTTTCCAAAGAAAAATTTAACTTTGAACGATAATGAGCCGTTAAACACAAATAGCGATAGGCAAGGGGATTAAATCCTTTTTTAATTAAACCTTCTATTGTAATAATATTTCCTTCCGATTTTCCCATTCTGCCTTTGTTTATTATTAAAAACTCGCCATGCATCCAAAAACGAGCTAAATTTTTATCAAAAGCGGCTTCTGATTGGGCAATTTCGTTTGTGTGGTGAATCGGAATATGGTCAATGCCGCCAGTATGAATATCAAAAGGAACGCCTAAATATTTTGCTGACATTGCCACGCATTCCGTATGCCAACCGGGAAAACCCCGACCCCAAGGCGAATCCCATTCCATTTGTCTTTTTACTCCGGCAGGTGTAAATTTCCATAAAGCGAAATCAGTGGGATTTTTTTTTCCTGCCACCATTTTTACCCGCGCGCCGGCTTTTATTTTTTTCTTTTTTAATCCTGCCAATTTCCCGTAATCTTTTATTTTTGAAGTGTCAAAATAAATACCATCTGAAATTTTGTAAGTGAAACCTTTTTTTTCCAAAATTTTAATCAATTCAATTTGTTCTTGAACATGATCAGTTGCCCGAACCCAGAGAGTAGGAGATTTGATATTTAATCTTTTAATATCTTTTTTGAAAGCATCAGTGTAAAATTTAGCAATCTGCCAAGCCGTTTTCTTTTCTCTTTTTGCTCCAACTTCTATTTTGTCTTCGCCAGTATCAGCGTCAGAAGTCAAATGGCCAACATCGGTGATATTCATCACTTGTTTTACTTTATAGCCATTGTATTCCAAAACCCTTTTTAAAATATCAGCAAAGATATAAGTTCTGAGGTTGCCTATATGAGAAAACCAATAAACAGTTGGTCCGCAAGTATAAATTCTAACTAATTTTCCTTTTAATGACTTAAATTCTTCTTTTTTGTGTGATAAAGTATTATACAAACTCAACATATTAATCTATTTTATCACAGTTTTGATTTTTGGCGAATTTTGTGCTAATCTTTTAGAATATGTCCCTTGCTTTATATAGAAAATACAGGCCTCAGCGATTTTCGGAAATTATTGGCCAAGAACACGTTATTCAAACTTTGACCAATGCAATTTCAAGCGGAATGATTTCTCATGCTTATTTGTTTTCCGGTCCCCGCGGCAGCGGCAAAACAACCATTGCCCGCCTTTTGGCAAAAGCAATAAATTGCCAAGAAAGAAAAGAAGGCGAATATGAACCTTGCAATAAATGTTCTTCTTGTAAAGAAATTACAGAAGGTAGAGCAATTGATTTAATAGAAATTGACGCCGCTTCCCATCGGGGGATTGATGAAATGAGAGAATTAAGAGACGGAATAGGATTCTTGCCCACAAAATCAAAATACAAAGTTTTCATTATTGATGAGTGTCATCAGCTTACCAAAGAAGCCTCAAACGCCCTTTTGAAAACTTTAGAAGAGCCGCCATCTCACGCTATCTTTATTTTAGCAACCACAGAAATCCACAAAATGATTCCGACCATTATTTCCCGCTGTCAGAGATTTGATTTTAGAAAATTAACTGTTCCCGAAATTATCAAAAGGTTAGAATATATTTTAGAAAAGGAAAAAATTAAAGTTGAAAGGCCAGCTTTAGAATTAATTGCCATTTCAGCTTCAGGATCTATTCGTGATTCTGAAAGCTTATTAGACCAGGCTTTAACTTATTCGGCAGGTCAAGAACGCGAATTAAAAACAGAAGATGTAAAACAAATACTGGGGCTGGTAGAAATAAATACTATCAGCAAATTTATTGATTTAATTTGCCAGAAAAAAATATCCGAGGCAATTAGTTTTTTAAACGAATTAATTGATAAAGGTTCTGATGTTCAAGAATTTTCAAAATCTTTAATAAATTATTTAAGATATGTCTTGATTTTGAAAATAATGGGACCTGAAGATTCAAATCAAATTATTTCCGGTTTAACCAAAGAAGAACTTCAAAAAATGAAAAGCCAAGCAGAAGAATTTAATGAAGAAGAATTAAAAAAAATTATAAATTTGTTTTTGGACGCTGAAAACAAAATGAAATATTCACCGATACCCCAACTTCCACTTGAATTAGCGATTATTGACGCAATAGGGCCGAAAGAGTAAGTTCTTTACATATTCGAACCACGGTGATAAAATTAAATAAATAATAACCGTGGTTTATGATACAAAAACTTCTAGAAAAAGAAAAAGCAATAAAGCTTAGAAAAAGAGGACTTTCATATAATGAAATTTTAAAACGGGTTCCGGTTTCGAAATCTACTTTATCTTTATGGTTAAGGAGTGTGAGATTAGCTAAAAGAGTAGAACAAAGATTGACTGAGAAAAGAATAAAAGGACAACAAAGAGGAGCACAAGTTAAAAAGGAACAAAGAATTCGTTTGACTAAAGAAATTAAAGATAAAGCAATAAAAGAAGCGGGGGAAATAGATAAAAGGAATTTTTGGATTATCGGAACTATGTTATATTGGGCAGAAGGAACAAAGCAAAAAGAAGCCAATCCTTCTCAAAAAGTGAGATTCAGTAATTCTGACCCATGGATGGTAAAGCTTTGCTATAAGTGGTTTAGAGAAATATGTGCCATATCTTTAGAGGATTTAAATTTTGAAATATATATTCATGAAACTGCAAACATTGAAGAAGCTAAAAGATATTGGTCTCGTATTTTAAATCTACCACTAACTAAATTTCAAAAAATTAGATTAAAAAAGCATAAGATCAAAACAAAAAGAAAAAATATTGGTAAAAATTACCACGGTTTATTAGCTATTAATGTAAAACGGAGCACAAATTTAAATAGGAGAATTATGGGCTGGATTGAAGGAATTTGTAAAAATTGCGGGGTGGTGTAATGGTAGCACAATAGACTTTGACTCTATTGATCTTGGTTCGAATCCAAGCCCCGCAGCCACAAAAAAACCGCCAGCTGGCGGTTTTTTTGTGGCTGCGGGAATTAAACTCACTCAAACCTGAAGGAGTCTGCGCGACCCTACGGGGGCGTATTTTCATTATAATTTATTGTCTTGAGGCGAAATTTTTTGGAAAAAAATTTTTTGCAATAAAATTAATTTTTGGATAAGATTAGAAAAACTATGAAACCGTTTATATTTAGAGTTATTATAATGGCTTTGTTTTTAATTCTTGCTGGAAGCGTTTTTGTATATTTAAATAAATCGGACATTAGTAGTTATAAAGACGATGTTATAGAAACAAAAAATTATACAAAAACACAAACAAAATTATCTGATGAGCAGCTTAAAGAATATATCGGGCAGATGATAATGACTGGTTTTCGCGGAACAGAAGTTTCGGAAAATTCCGATGTAATAAAAATGATTCAAGATGTTAAGCCTGGTGGCATTGTCCTTTTTGATTACGACGTTCCTTCGGGTAGTTTTCCTAGAAATATCATAAACTATCAACAAACAAAAAAACTTATTTTTGATATTCAAAAATATTCTACTATTCCTTTGTTTGTGGCAGTAGACGCAGAAGGCGGAAATGTAAATCGCTTAAAACAAAAATATGGATTTTTGCCTATTGTTTCTGAAGAAAAAATGGGACAGGATAAAACCTTGCAAACCACCTACAAAGAATCAACAGACTTGGCGGTAGAATTAAAAAGTTTGGGATTTAATATGGATTTTGCGCCAGTAGTTGATGTAAATATAAATTCCAAAAATCCTATTATTGGTGCTTTAGGTCGTTCTTTTTCTTCTAGTGCCAAGGAAGTTTTCAGTCACGCAGAAGTATTTATAGAAAATCTGCAAAAAAATGACATTATTGCTGTAGCGAAACATTTTCCCGGGCAAGGAAGCGCAACTAAAGACAGTCACGAAGGAATGGTAGATATAACGGAAACATATAAAGCTGAAGAATTATTGCCTTATCAAAATCTAAATAATGAAGGCTTATTAAAAGCAGTTATGATTGCACATATAACAAACAAAAACATTGATAAAAATTATCCCGCAACTTTATCTCCTGTTTTTTTACAAGAGATTTTGAGAAATCAGATTGGATTTAAAGGGGTTATTATTTCTGATGATATGCAAATGGCTGCAATAAGTAAAAATTATAATTTTGATGAGGCAATAATAATGGCAATAAATGCAGGCATTGATGTGCTGACTGTTTTGAATAATAGTTCCACTGGATATGATAAAGACATAGCGCAAAAAGTCAGAGATATAATTTTTAATGCAGTAAAAAAAAATAAAATTAAAGAAGAGCGAATTATAGAATCTTATGATCGTATTTTAGAGCTTAAAAAAGAGTTTGGAATAATTTTTTCTTATGAAGACAGCAAAGAAAGAGCAACAAAAATTAAATCCAAAAAATTTGAATTGATAGGGTCGTCAGATACTTTGACTTTTGGTCAAGCTTTAGAAATTGCTAGAGATGTTGAAAAATTAACTGGTATACGCCCTGCTTTTCTTCTAGCAATTTTTCAGCAAGAGTTAAAATTGGAAAAATTTGATATGTGTTATTTAACTGATTTTAAAACCGGAGAAGGTATAAGAGTTACCGATGGAAAAAAATTAGCAAAAGTAATGAAACCAGATAGAGATATACAAGATTTTTTAAAAATTACAAAAGAATTAAAAAGAGATCCGTTAAAGACTTTAATAACCTGTCCTATGAGTTTTGGTTGGGGAGGAGCAATGGGTCCAGCAGATTTTATTCCTTCAACTTGGATGAAATATAAGGACAAAATAGAAAAAATTACTGGAAAACCCGCGGATCCTTGGGATATTTATGATGCATTTTTGGCAGCCGGACTTTATTTATCGGATTCCGGAGCGAATTTAAAAAATCGTGAAGGAGAATGGAGCGCAGCTATGATATATTTTTCTAATTCAACTAATTCGCCTTATACTTGGTATGCGGATGGGGTTATGATGATAGCAGACAATATTCAATCGGACATTGATATTATTGGAAAATCCATAAAGTAATTTTGTGGCTGCTATTTTAATTTATAAATTTTTGTGATATATTAAAGTAATGAAAGAATTAAAAGAAAAAATTGAAGATTTAAAAAACCGGCTCCTCAAAATTGAGGACTGTCTTTGACATAGAGGAAAAAAGAAAAAAATTAAAAGAGTTAGAAAAAGAAATTCAAAATCCTTCTCTTTGGCAAGATAAAGAAAAAGCAATAAAAATCAGCCAAGAGATAAAGAACATAAAAAAAGAATTAGAAGAATTTGATGAGTTGGAAATTGAGTTGGAGCTGTTAAATGAAAATGAAATTGAAGAATTTAAGAAAAAAATAAAACAAAAGGAATTACAAACATTTCTTTCTGGAAAATATGACAAAGGATATGCTCTTTTGTCAATTTATGCGGGCGCTGGCGGAAAAGATAGTCAAGATTGGGCGACAATGCTTTTGAGAATGTATGAAAGATATTGCCTTTCAAAGGGTTTTAAAACAACTATTTTAAACCAGACATTTGGCGAAGGAGGAGGGCCGGAAGGAAGAATTGGCACAAAATCAGTGACCATGGAGGTGAAAGGAAATTTTGCTTATGGATTTTTAAAAAAAGAAACAGGCGTTCATCGCTTGGTCAGAATTTCTCCTTTTTCTGCTCAACAACTTCGCCATACTTCATTCGCTTTGGTTGAAGTTTTACCAGTTATTGAAGCAGGAGAAGAAATTAAAATTGACGAAAAGGATTTAAAGGTTGAGTTCTATAGAGCATCAGGACCAGGCGGCCAATATGTTAACAAAAGAGAAAGTTCAGTAAGAGTTACTCATTTGCCAACAGGCATAACTGTTTCTTGTCAATCAGAAAGACTACAGGGTGCGAACCGAAAAAAAGCGATGGAGATTTTACGTTCAAAACTTTATCAGATCCAAAAAGAAAAGGACCAAAAAACATTAGAAAAAATAAAAGGCGATAAAAAATCCGCTAGTTGGGGGAATCAAATCAGGTCTTATGTTTTACATCCCTACAAACTCGTCAAAGATTTAAGAACGGATTTAGAGACTAATGATGTTGAAGGAGTTTTAGATGGTAATTTGGATCAATTTATTGAAGCTGAAATTCGCAAATAACAATTAACGATGATAAAATTCCAAAGTATAACAAAAATTTATCCGCCCAATACAGTAGCATTAGAAAATATTTCTTTTGAAGTAAAACCAAAAGAATTTGTTTCAATTGTCGGGAAATCAGGAGGAGGAAAAACAACACTCCTTAGATTACTGTTAGCAGAAGAAAAACCGACAAAAGGCAGAGTTTTTTTTGATGGCGTGGACGTTCATAAAATTAAAAAATCAAAATATTATTTTCTTCGCCGAAGAATTGGAGTAATTTTTCAAGATTATAAATTATTACCCACCAAGACCGCTTACGAAAATATTGCTTATGTAATGGAGGTAATGGGAAAAAGCGAAGAAGAGATTACTCGCTCTGTTCCTCAAGTATTGGAAATAGTTGGTTTGACTGAAAAAGCAAATAATTTTCCCGCTCAATTATCAGGAGGCGAAAAACAAAGAGTGGCGATTGCTCGAGCGCTTATTCATCGTCCAGATGTGATTTTAGCCGATGAGCCGACAGGCAACCTCGATCCTTACAATTCTTCAGAGATTATCCGGCTTTTAATGAAAATCAACGAGATGGGCACTATTGTTATTTTGGCCACTCACGACAAAGAAATAATTAACTCTTTAAAAAAGAGAGTAATTACTTTAGAAGATGGTAAAATTATAAGAGACGAAGAAAGAGGTAGATTTATTTTATAAAATTTATGTTCGTGGCACTAAAAAGAGTTATCAATTCAGCTTGGATAAGTTTTCGTCGGAACAGCGGTCTTTCAATAGCGACCATTTTTATCATGGTGATGATAATTACTTTAGCAACCTCGCTTTTTATTTTCAAAAAAACAACCGATTTCTTAATTGTTAAAATTCAAGAAAAAGTTGATGTTTCCGTTTATTTTAAAGAGGATGCGCCCGAAGACGATATTTTGGGAACCAGAGATGAAATTAAAAAAATTCCAGAAGTTAAAGATGTTGAATATGTTTCAAAAGACGAGGCCTTAAAAATTTTTTCCGAAAAACACAAAGACGAAGAAAAATTGCTTGAATCTTTAGTAGAGACCGGAAATCCATTTTTGGCTCACTTGAATATTACCGCTTTTGAGGCAAACCAATATGAAGCTATTTCTAATTTTTTGAATCAAGATCGTTTTAAAAATATTATTGAAGAGGTTGATTATTACCAAAGAAAACCGATCATTGAAAAAATTTATTCAATAACTTCTAAAATCAACAAAACAGGAATTATTTTTACTTTAGTGCTGGGCATTATTGCCTTTCTTGTTGCTTTCAACACTATAAGGTTGGCAATTTATAATTTAAAAGAAGAAATCGCTATAATGCGCTTGGTCGGAGCTTCCAACTGGTTTATCCGCGGGCCTTTTATAATTCAGGGAGTAATTTCAGGAATAATCTCCACTTTAATTTCTCTTTTAATTGTGGCTGCTTTATGCTATTTCTTTAGCCCAAAAATTATGGCATTATTATCTCCCGAACTTAATATTTTTAATTATTTTATTGAAAGCTTCTGGATTATTATTCTTATCCAGTTGATTACAGGAATAGGGATTGGCGTTGTTTCTAGTTTAATTGCAATGAGAAAATATCTCCAAGTATAAACTTTTTTATAATCATTCTTGCGGGGTGGTGCAATGGTAACACGCCACGCTCTGGACGTGGAATTCTAGGTTCGAGTCCTAGCCCCGCAGCCAGTTTTTTGATTTTACGTCTTGTTTATAAGGCGTTTTTTGATAAAATAAAATCGGTTTATTTTGATTTAAATGAAATAAAAAGCCTTATTTAATGTATTAATAATATGAGAGATGGTGGTTTTAGGCAAACCGATGAGGAGATTGTTTCTTTAATTCAATCTGGTAAAGTTGAACTTTTTAGCATTTTGATAGACAGATATGAAGAAAAAATAAAAAGGTATGCGCGAAAATTCCTTGCCGATCGGGAAGATATAGATGATGTCCTGCAAGATATTTTTATAAAGGCTTACAAAAACATTCAAAGTTTTGATGTTAAAAGAAAATTTTCTTCTTGGATTTACCGTATCGCTCATAATAAATTAATAGACGCTTTAAGGGAAAGAAATAAAAATCCTTTATTATTTTTTGATTTTGATACTTTTTTTCCTTACTATACAGGAAGCAAAAATGATTTAAGTCAAGATATTGACCGGAAACAGGAAAAAGAGATTATTGATAGCTGTCTTGATAAATTAGAGCCAAAATATAAAGAACCGATAATTTTTTATTATTTTGAAGGATTAAGCTATCAAGAAATTTCAGATATTTTACAAATTCCCATTTCTACTGTTGGGATAAGAATAAAAAGGGCTAAAGATAAAATGAGGTTAATTTATCAAGATTTTAATTTATGGAAGATCAAAAAAAACAAGAAAAAAAATTCCCCCTAACCGAAAAAATATTAGAAAAAATAAAAAGCCATCAAATTAAAATGCGGCCTAAGTTTTATTTTGTCTTAAAGGGAATTCTAGTAATGGCCGCTATTTTAATTGTCGGGGTATTTATTTTATTTTTAATCAGTTTTATCGGTTTTCATTTAAGGGCAAGTGGCGTTTGGTATTTACCGGGATTTGGTTTGAGGGCGCTTGGCCCTTATTTTAGATTATTCCCCTGGATTTTGATTATCGGAAGCTTGATTTTAATTGTGATTTTAGAGATTTTGGTCAGACGATATTCTTTTGCTTGGCGTTGGCCAGCATTTTATTCATTATTAATTATTATTTTAATTGCTTGTATTGGTGGATTTTTGATAGAGAAATCTCTTTTACATCCAGAGTTATTTTGGCAGGCGAAAAAAGGAAACTTACCATTTTTAATTGCTCCTCTTTACCGCGAATTCGGAGCACCTAAATTTAAAGACGTTCATCGAGGTGTAGTTGAAAATGTGACTGAAAACGGTTTTTTGTTAAGAAAAGCTAATGATGAACTATTAACTATTATTTTTGAACCGGAAACCAAATTTCCCTTTGACCAAAAAGTCAAAGAAGGCGATAGCGTGGTGGTGATGGGGAAAAGGGAAGATGATACTGTTCATGCTTTTGGGGTTACGAAAATTGATGACCAGTTGAGATTTTTTGAACGAAAATTGAGCCATCCTTCTTTGTCACCAATAAGACAAAAAAATCGTTAAATTATTATGAAAAAAATATTTAATAAAAAATTTATTATTCCTATTTTTTTATTTCTTGCCTTGGTTGGTTATTTCTGTTATAAGAATTTTTCAAAAAAAGATAATGGTAATCAATATGTGCTTGGGAAGGCGGAAAAAGACACGATTGTTTCTTCGGTTTCAGGCACGGGCCAAATATCAACATTAGATGAAATAAATATTAAACCTAAAGTTTCAGGTGAAGTTTCGCAGGTTTATATTGAAGTAAATCAAAAAGTCAATCAAGGGGACCTACTTTTTGAATTAGATAAAGAAAATTATCAAGAAGCAATTGATAGCGCTCAATTAGCTTTAGATAACGCAGAAATAAGTTTGGATAACTTAAGAAAAAACAAATCTAATGCTGAAAAAGATTTAGAAGATGATTATCGCGATGCGTTTAATGCTATTTCCAGTGCTTTCAATGGTTTGCCAGATATTATAGATAACCTAAAGCCAATTTTTACCGAAAGCAGTATCGCTGAAAAGCAAGCAGATATAGACTATTATCAAACAGTCACTGGTTTTTATAACGGAAAAAGTTTCCCCCAAGATGAAAAAAAAGAACAATTTTTAAATTTAAAAGAAAAATACCAGACAATTCGCTATAATTTTTTTTCTTTTTCTTTTTCACCGGAAAACATAGACAATCAGCTTGATATTACTCTGAACTTAATCAAGGAAATAGCGGATTTCGCTCACTCTGGAAGAGATATTATTTATTTTTATAAAGAGACATTAACCAGACAATCTTTAATTCCGCCGATTTCTCTTTCTATCACTGAAGCCCAATTGACAAAACTAAATTCAATCACTACTTCTTTAGACCAAACTGTTTCCAGCCTCAATTCTTTATCCAAAAAAATTGACCAAGATAAAACATCGATTTTAAATTATGAAAAAAATATTCAGACTCAAGAAAAAACAATCAAACAAAAAGAAAATGATCTTTTTAACGCAAGGGAAAATTTCGCCAACTGTTCTATTCGAAGCCCATTTAATGGCATTATTTCTCAAGTAAATGTGAAAAAGGGTGATTCTGTGTCATCAGGCACTTCGCTTGCCACTTTGGTAACAACTGAAAAAATTGCCGAAATTTCATTAAACGAAATTGACGCAGCGGAAGTAAAAATAAATCAAAAAGCAACTTTGACTTTTGACGCTTTACCTGATTTAACTTTAACCGGAAAAGTAAGCGAAATTGACACAGTAGGGACGGTTAGTCAAGGTGTTGTCAGTTACGGAGTGAAAATTTCCTTAGATAATGATTTAGAAAAAATAAAACCTGGAATGAGCGTCAATGCGGAAATTATTATTGAAGCGAAAACTGATGTTTTGGCTTTACCAAATAACGCGATTAAAACTCAAGGAGATAATCGTTATGTTGAATTAATTGAAGGACCGGATGAAGTAAAAAACAAATTAAAAATCGGCAGTTCTATAACTTTACCAAAAGAAATTCAAATTAAAAATCAACCGGTAGAGATTGGAATTTCGAATGACACAATGACTGAAATTTTATCCGGTTTAGAAGAAGGCGACATCTTTATTTCTTCAACGATTACTAAAAAAAATAAAACCAGTCAGACCCAAAGCACACAACAATTTCAAATTCCAGGTATGGGAAGCCAGATAAGAGTAAGATAAAATATGTTAATTGAAGTTAAAAATATCACCAAGATTTTTCGTTCAGGAGAAGTAGAAACCACCGCCCTTAAAGGCGTTTCTTTTTCTATTGAAAAAGGAGAATTTGTGGCGATTATAGGCGCTTCCGGATCAGGAAAATCAACCTTGATGCATATTTTGGGTTGTTTAGATACTCCAAGTTTTGGCCAATATTTTTTTGAAGGAAAGGAAGTTTCAAAATTGTCTGAAGATGAATTGGCAGAAATTAGAAAAAAGAAAGTCGGCTTTGTTTTCCAAATGTACAATCTATTGCCAAGGGCAACTGTTTTTAGAAATGTTGAGTTACCTTTAATCTACGAAGGTTTACCCAAAAAAGAAAGGGAGGAAAGGGTAAGGGAATCCTTAAGAGCCTCGGCTTTTCCGGATGAATTTTGGTTTCACTTTTCAAATCAATTATCCGGCGGGATGCAACAAAGGGTGGCAATTGCCAGGGCTTTGGTTCAAAATCCAAAATTGATTTTGGCAGATGAGCCAACCGGAAATTTGGATTCAAAAACCGGCGATATTGTTTTAAATACATTGATTGATTTGAATAAAAAAGGTCACACTTTAGTGATTGTCACTCACGAACTTTATATTGCCAGATACGCAAAGAGAATTATTGCCTTAAGGGATGGAGAAATTATTGAAGATGCGCCAAGAGAAGAGGCAAAATCTTTAAACTTAATAAAAGAATGAAAATAGGGGATTTATTAAAAGAAGCAATTTTTGCGATATCAGCAAACAAGGTCAGGTCAGGTCTGACGATTTTGGGTATTGTGATTGGTATTGGTTCGGTTGTTGCCATGATTTCAATTGGTCAGGGAGCAACAGGACAAATTACTCAGAGCATTGAAGGTTTGGGTTCAAATATCTTAACAGTAATGCCAGGCGGAACAAGAGTCGGAGCAATGTTTATGGGTAGGGGAACGGCTCAAACTTTAAAAGAAGAAGATGTCGATGTTTTAAAACCAATAGAAGGAGTTTTGGATGTTGTACCGGTAAATCAAAGAACCTTTCAAATTATCGCTCCAAACGGAAACAATACCAGAACGACGATTATTGGGGCAAGCCAAGGAATTTTTGCAGTAAGAGAAATTTCAATTGAATCTGGCTCAATTTTCAATGAAGAGCAAGTGAGAAATATTGCCAAAGTTGCCGTTTTGGGAAAAAATATTGCTCAAGATCTTTTTGGCGAAGAAAATGCAGTTGGAAAAACAATTAGAATTTCGGGAATTAATTTTAAAGTCATTGGTGTGGCCGCGCCAAAAGGTGGGGCAATGGGAGTTTTTTTTGATGATATGGTTTATGTTCCCATCGCAACGATGCAAAAAGTTCTTTCAAGAAGCGAATATATTTCTTCAATTCTTATTAAAGTCGAGAAAAAAGATTTACTGTCTCAAGTTCAACAAGAAGCGATTTTGGCTCTGGCTCAAAAACATCGTGTTGATCCCCAAAACCCCGATTTTTCAATTATTTCCCAAGAAGACATTTTAGGGGCTTTAAATCAAATTACCACTACAATGACAATTTTCCTTGCCTCAATTGCGGCTATTTCCTTGATAGTCGGTGGAATTGGGATTATGAATATGATGTTAACTTCAGTTACTGAAAGAACAAGGGAAATTGGTTTAAGGAAAGCCATTGGGGCAAAAAGGTCGGATATTACTTTGCAATTTTTAGCCGAATCAGTGATGTTAACTTTTATTGGCGGGATTTTTGGTATTGTTTTAGGCTGGATTTTATCTTTGGGAATTTCCACTTTTGGTGGAATGGCTACAAAAATTTCTTTATTTTCAATTATTTTGGCTTTTGGTGTTTCAGCTTTGATTGGGATCGCCTTTGGCTACTGGCCAGCCCAGAGAGCGGCTAAACTTAATCCAATAGAAGCTTTAAGGTATGAATAAAACAAACTTTCAATTTTCAATAACCAATTTTCAATTTTCAAAAAGGTCGATTAATTAAAGAAGAACAGAATCGTATGAAAAAAATATTACCTATAATTATTGTCATTATTATTGTTGGTGCAGGCGCTTTTTACGGAGGAATGAAATACGGAGAAAATAAAATTTTCGCTCAAAGAACTTCTTTCCAAAATCTTTCCCCAGAACAGAGACAACAATTCGCCCAAGGGACAGGAAGAATTAACGCAAGGACGGGAGGAAATTTTGTTTCTGGCGAAGTTACTACCAAAGATGATAAAAGTTTTACTATTAAGCTTCCCAACGGTAGCTCAAAAATTATTTTCTTGTACAGTTCTACTGAAATTTCAAAATTTGTCAGCGGAACATTAAATGATTTGGAGGTTGGAAAAACAGTGGTGGTAAATGGTACAACAAATCAGGATGGAAGCATTACCGCAAAATCAATTCAAATTAGGTAATCTTGAGAAATTAATCTCCGCCGCCGCTAAAAGCGGCGGCGGAGATTTGTTATAAAGAAATAAAGAAAATTGACACTTAATTTTTAAGGATTATACTTAAATTAATGGTAAGGAAAAAACCGAAAAATCCAATAAAATTTAAAAAAAAGGATATTCCTCAATTTAAAAAAGAAGAATTTTCAGAATCAGAAAGTGAAAAAATTAAAAAGACAAAAATCAGAGTAATTGGCATTGGTGGAGGAGGAGGAAATATTGTTTCAGAATTAATTTCAAGGGTGGAGAAAGCTACTTTTGCGGCGGTTAATACCGATCGCCAAGATTTGAAAGAAGTCAGTCAAAAAGCTATAAAATTTCAATTTGGAGAAAATTTTACTCATGGCTTAGGGACAGGAATGGATTTTGAATTGGCAGAGCAGGTGGCGATAGGAGAAAAAGAAAAAATTAAAAATTTATTAAAAGGTCAAGATTTAGTAATTTTAATTGCGACTTTAGGTGGCGGTGTTGGATCTGGGGCTTCGCCAATTTTTGCCAAGATTTCTAAAAGTTTAGGAAATCTTACCTATGGTATTTTTACTTTGCCTTTTAAATTTGAAGGTGAGAGAAAAATAGAAATTGCCAGGGAATCTCTTGAGAGATTAAAGTTTTATTTGAATGGAATGTCTATTATACCTAATGATTTTATTTTTAAAATAATTGACAGAGATACTCCTTTAACTAAAGGTTTTTCAATAATAAACAAGAATTTAGCCGATAATATTGAAGGACTTATTGAAACTATTTACCAGCCCGGATTAATTAATATTGATTTCGCCGATTTTAAAACTATTTTTAACGGCAAAGGAAAATTGACTTACCTAAAAACAATAGAAATTGAAAAAGAGAAGGGGATAGAAGAAATAATTAAAAAATTAAACTTTGATCCTTTGTATCCTTATACAATTAAGGGCGCAAAAGGTGTGTTATTTAATATTAGCGGAGGTAAAGATTTAAGTTTGTCAGATGTTTCAAAAATTTCAAAAAATATTTTTGAATCAGTAAACAAAGAAGCAAAAATTATCTTTGGCGTTTCTCAAAACCAAAAAGAGACGAATAAAATAAAAATTTGTCTTTTAGCCAATGGTTGTCAAGCAAAAATTTTTCCCTCAAAACCTAAAAAAACAAGGACCAAAGAAAAAAAATATTCGAAATCGCCAAAAATTGAAAAAAAGAAAAAAACTTCAGAACCCAAAAAAAACATCAAAAAAGAAATTAAAAACACTCAAAAACCTGTTAATCCTTTACCCTTGCCAGAAGAAAAAGTTGAAATAAAAGTCAGAAGAAATGCTTTAGAAATAAAAGAAGAAGTTAAAGAAGCTGAAAAAGAAATTATTGAAAAAGAGAAAATTTGGGAGACACCTGCTTTTTTAAGAAAGAAAAAAATATAAAAAATTAAAATGTTAGAGGTTAAAAAAGCCATAATTCCTGTTGCTGGTTTAGGAACCAGATTTTTACCTTTGTCAAAAGTGGTGCCAAAAGAGTTTTGGCCTCTGGTGGATAAACCGGTTATTCAGTATATCATTGAGGAAATGCAGGCCTCCGGCATTTCAGAAATTATTTTTATCATTACCCCTGAAAAGAAAATTATTTTAAATTATTTTAAAAAATCTCCTAAAATAGAAAAAATTTTAAAAGAAAGAAAAAAAGAGCAACTTTTAGAAGAAGTTAAAAAATTAGAAGAGATTAGCAACAGTATTTCTTTTTCTTTTGTTTTTCAAAAAAGACCATTAGGAGATGGTCATGCTATTTTACAAGCCCAAAAAATCATTGGCGAAGAGCCAGTGGCAGTATCTTGGGCAGATGATATTGTTGAATCAAAAACGCCGGCCATTTTACAATTATTGAAAGTTTTTAAAACTTGCCAAAAGCCAGTTTTAGCGCCCTACCGCGTTCCGAAAGAAAAATTACCATTTTACGGAATCATTGGAGCGGAAAAGATAGCTAATCGATTTTATAAAATCAAAAAAATTGTTGAAAAGCCTTCAATTGAAGAAGCGCCTTCAGATTTGGCTTTGATTGGAAAATATATTTTAACGCCAGAAGTTTTTTATTATCTTAAAAAAGCGAAGCCCGGAAAAAAAGGAGAAATAATTCTTGGCGAAGTTTTAGACAAAATGTTAAAAGATGGTAAAATAATTTATGGATATGAAATTGAAGGCAGATGGTTGGAATGCGGAAACAAACTTGATTGGATGAAATCCCATTTTTACTTGTCTTTAAAAAACTCTCAATACGGCGAAGAATTAAAAAAATTTTTGAAAGAAATAAAATATTGAAATTAAAATTAAAAAATGGAAATAGTTACAAAAAATATCTTAAAAACAATTTATAAAGAAAGAAAAAGCGAAGCAAAGAAATATGACTTTGGTTTATTAATAGTTATTGGCGGAAGTGAATTTTATTCAGGTTCCCCAGCTCTTTCTGCTTTAGCTGCTTTTCGTGCGGGAGCAGATATGGTCAGAATTGTTGCTCCCAAAAGAGCAGCCGATATTATTGCTTCTTTCTCGCCGAATTTAGCTGCTTATCCTTTAGAAGGGGATTGGCTTAAAAAAGAACACTTAGCGACCTTATTAACAATAACAGAATCAGCTAAAGCTGTTTCTTATGGAAAGACAGCCGTTGTCATTGGTGGAGGAATAGGAAGGAGCGAAGAGACCCAAAATACAATTTTGGATTATCTTTCGGAAGTTTCGGTACCGGTTATCATTGATGCTGATGCTATTCATGCTCTTGGAAGAAAACCAGAAGTTGTTTCAGGAAAGAACTTTTTAATCACTCCCCACACTTACGAATTTTTTGTTTTGACAAAAAGAGAGGTTTATAAATTGCCAGACGAAGAAAAAATAAAAGCAGTTCAAGAAGAAGCAGCAAAACTTCAAACCACCATTTTATTGAAAGGCCATACCGACATAATTTCAAACGGAAAAGAAACCGTTTTAAGTAAAACCGGCTCACCCTTTATGACCAAAGGCGGCACGGGCGACACTTTGGCAGGGATTGCCGGAGCTTTAATCGCAAGAGGAATTTCTGTTTTTGAAGCAGGCCAGGCAGCCGCTTTTATCAATGGATTAGCCGGAGAGTTAGCTGCCAGAAAGCTTGGCGAATCATTAATGGCAACTGATTTAATCGAAGCTATTCCCGAAGTAATTAAAGTTTAAATAATATAAAAAGGTCGAAAAAATTTTAAGTTTAATTTGGAGATTTTATTTTTTTAAATATGCTTTCATTAAAAAATAAAGTTGCAATTATTACCGGTGGTCGGCAAGGTATGGGTCGTTCCCATGCTATAAAATTGGCCGAGGCTGGCGCGAAAGTAGTAGTAGTTGATATTTCGGAGGAGGATTGCCAAAGGGTTGTTAAAGAAATTGAGGAAAATGGAGGAGAAGCAATGGCGGTCAAATGCGATGTTTCAAAAAAAGCAGAAGTTGAAGCGATGGCGAAAAAGACGATTGATAAATTTGGTAAAATAGATATTTTAGTTAACAATGCCGGCATTTGTCAATTTAAGCCATTTTTAGAATTAACTGAAGAAGAGTGGGACAGGACAATTAACATCAATCTTAAAGGATATTTTTTATGCGCCCAAACTTGCGCCAAAGAAATGGTAAAGCAAAAATCAGGAGTGATTGTTAATATTGCTTCAATAGCTATGGGCCAAGTAGGGGTTGGTTTTCCAGCCCTCGCTCATTATTGCGCTTCAAAAGGTGGCATTGTGGCAATGACTGAAACAATGGCTTTGGAATTAGCTCCATATAATATTCGGGTAAATGTTATTGCTCCGGGCGCAATTGATACTCCAATGGTTTCTGCAACGAAACAGGATCAAAAAACTTTAGAACAGACCTTAGCCAGAATTCCTTTTCATCGGATGGGAAAACCAGAAGAGGTTTCAAACGCAGTTTTATTTTTAGCGTCTGATGCATCATCTTATATGACGGGCGCCACGGTTGTTGTAGATGGAGGATGGTTAGCTACTTAATTAACTTTTGTAAAAGATGAATAATATATACGACCTTATTATTATTGGCGGAGGGCCAGCAGGCATTACTGCTGGTATTTACGCTGCGAGGCAGAGACTCAATACTTTGTTAATTACCAAAAATTTTGGCGGTCAAATAGCAAGAATAACGGTAAAAGTTGAGAATTATCCTGGTTTTGAAGAAATTTCAGGTTTGGAATTAATTCAAAAATTTGAAAAACATTTAAGAAAACAAGAAATAAATATTGAAAAAGACGAAGTATTAAAGGTCCAAAAAATTGATAAGAATTTTACAATATTAACCAAAAGCAAAAAAGTTTTTGAAGCGAAGACGGTTATTGTTGCTTCTGGCGGGGATCCTCGGCCTTTGGAAATTAAAGGTGAAAAGGAATTTTTAGGAAGGGGAGTAAGTTATTGTTGTCTTTGCGACGGCCCACTTTTCAAAGATAAAATAGTCGCAGTTGTCGGCGGCGGAAATGCGGGGTTTGAAGCGGCAATTTTTTTGGCAAATTACGCCCAGAAAATTTATATATTAGAAGCAGGACCTGAAGTAAAAGCATTTATTGAAAATCAGGAAAAAGCCCAGAAAACAGGAAAAATAGAAGTAATAACCAATTTATTATTAAAAAAGATTCAAGGAAAAGAATTTGTTGATTCAATTATTTATTTGGACAAAAAAACAAATGAAGAAAAAAAACTGCAAGTAAATGGAGTTTTTATTGAAATTGGAATTCAGCCGGCAACTTTTTTTGTAAAAGAGTTGGTTGATTTTAACGAAAGGGATGAGATAAAAGTTGATTTTGAAACCTTTAATACAAAAACTCCCGGCCTCTTTGCTGCTGGTGACTGTAACGTTGGAAAATATAAACAAATTGTTACTGCCTGCGGAGAGGGTGCCAAAGCCGCCTTATCGGCTTATGATTATTTAAAAAATATTTAAATAATTTATATGTATTTTTCTATTACTGGTTTTTCATATTTATTTTTATCTTTTGCTTTGGGATATTTTAATTACAGGACCTTTAAATATTGGCAAAAAGAAAAGACCATTGTTTCAAAATTATGGTTCTTTATTTCTTTACTCGCTTTTTTATTTGCATTCTTTAGAGCAATTGCGGGACTATTCTTTTTTGACAATCCATCAATTTTAAAAACAAGTATAATAATTAATTCTATTATACAGATACTTGCTTTGTCTGTTATAAGTTATTTTAATTTTTATATTAAATTTTCTTCACGTCTTTTACCTTGGCTTGGGTTTTGTTCAGTTTTTATTTTAGGGTTAATTTCTACTTTCTTGATTATTTTTATTCCTTTCAGTCCCTTTTTAGAACCAAGTGGATCTATTAATTGGGGCCTATCCTCTTCCTCTTTTATTGTTTTATTAACTTTTGCTTTAAAATATTTTTTATTTCTTATTGTTTTTATTCCTTTAATAATAATAAATTATCAACAATTTAAAAATGCTTCAGATGTTTTTTTAAAGAGAAGAGCTTTAACCTTCATTATTTTCGGCGTTTTTATTATTGTAATTTCAATGTTGGATTTTTTTGTCATAAGCGTTTTTAAAACAAATTCAATTTGGAGGGATTTAGCTATAGTTATTGCTACTTTTTTTCTTCTAATAGCCTTATTTTCAAATAAAGAGAAAAATTAAACTTATGTTTTCTTATACTGGTATCGCTTATTTGTTTGGTTTTTTCGCCATAGGACTTATGTCTTATAGATTTTTTAGATATTGGAGACAAGAAAAAACAACAATTTCCAAGCTTTTCTTTTTAGTATTGGCGCCAGCTGTTATTTTCTTTTTCAATACAGCAATTGGAGGATTATTTTTTGTTAATAATCCTTCAGTTTTAAAATGGGTGGCAATTATATCAATATTTATCCAAAGTTTTAATTTTACAGCAGTTATTTATCTGATATTTTATTTGAAATTTCCCAAAATTTCCCCTTGGTTAGGGGCTGTTCCGATTTTTCTTATAGGCTTAATCTCAACAATCATGGCAATTTTAAATCCTTTTTATCCTTACATTGATCATAGTGGAAGTATAAATTGGAACATTAATCCTATAGTTAATATCCCTCGAGCTTTTTTATTTTTAGTAACTTTCTTTCCATTAATAATTATTCTTATTCAACAAATTAAATCCTCAGACCCTCTTATAAAAATTAAAGCGTTTTTTTTGAGTATAATGGCAGGACTTGGAATTATTATTGGAATTTTAGATTTTTTCCATCAAAGTATTTTTGAATTAAGCGCCTTAAGTACTGATATTGTTTTAGGAGTTTTTAGTATTATTGTTTTTATTATAGTATTATTACCACAAAAATATCTTTTTTAAATGTTAAAAAAATTTCAAATTAAAAAAATTAAAGCAAGAGAGATTTTGGATTCAAAAGGAGTCCCGACCGTTGAGGTTGAGATAGAAACTGATTTTGGGAAATTTTCAGCTTCAGTTCCTTCAGGGGTTTCCAAAGGGAAATATGAGGCAGTGGAATTAAGAGACGGTGGTAAGAGATATCAAGGACAGGGAGTACTAAAAGCTGTTCAAAATATTAATAAAATTATTGCCCCAATTCTTAAAGGAAAAGACGTAACAAAACAAAAAGAGATTGATGAATTTTTAATAAAATTAGACGGAACAAAAAATAAATCAAAATTAGGAGCAAATGCTATTTTAGCGGTTTCAATGGCCGTTTGTCGGGCAGGTGCTAGCGCTGAAAATATTCCTTTATGGCAATGGATTTCAAAATTAGCTGGAGGTAAACCTAAAATTCCTGTACCTTCTGTTTTGATGATAGAAGGCGGTCTTCATGGGTATGGAGGCTTAAATGTCCAGGAATTTATGATTTTAAATACGGCAGATTATTTTAAAGAGATGTTAAGAATTAATACCGAAATTTATCATACTTTGAAAGAAATTTTAATAAAAAAGTATGGCGAGCAGGCCATTAATGTTGGATTAGAAGGAGCTTTTAGTCCGCTAATTAAAAAAACAGAAGAAGCTCTTAATCTTTTAATAAAGGCAATTGATAAGGCGGGTTACAAAAATAAAATAAAAATTATTCTTGATCTGGCCGCATCCACTTTTTATAAAAATGGAAAATATAAATTTGAAGGCAAAACCTTAAGCAGGGAAAAAGTTTCGGATTTTTATTTAAAAATTATATCAAAATATCCAATAATAGCTATTGAAGATCCTTTTGCCGAAAATGATTGGGAAGGCTGGCAAATGTTAAATTCCAAATTATTGGTTATTGGAGATGATTTGACTGCGACGAATCCTGAAAGAGTTAAACAGGTTTATCAGAGAAAGCTTTGTAATGGAGTAATTATTAAACCAAATCAGATTGGAACGATAAGCGAAGCAGTTGAGACAGTAAAATTGGCGAAATCTTATAATTGGAAAATTATGGTTTCCCACAGGTCAAGCGAAACCTGTGACGATTTTATTTCTGATTTTGCAGTTGGCGTAGGCGCTGATTTTATTAAAGCCGGAGCGCCGGCAAAAGGAGAAAGAGTTGCCAAATACAACCGATTATTAAAAATTGAAGAAGAATTATGTCAAGGTTAATTTTATTAAGACATTTTAAATCCCAATGGAATTTAGAAAACCGATTCACCGGCTGGGTTGATGTTCCTTTATCAAAAAAAGGTATTTTAGAGACAAGAGAGATTTTAGAAAAGTTAGGGCAATTTGATATTATTTATTCTTCCCCTTTGATTAGAAATAAAGAAACTGTTTTAAAAATATTGGAAAATTATGAAAAATATCCGATTTTTATTCACTTGGATAAAGGTAAAATGAGAGATTGGGCAAAATTTGAAGGAGAAGGGAATTATATTCCGGTTTATATTTCAGAAAATTTAAATGAAAGGTTTTATGGCCGTCTTCAAGGTCTTAATAAAGATGAGTTAAAAAAACGATATGGAGAAGAGAAAGTAAAACTTTGGAGAAGAAGTTATAATATTGCTCCACCGGGCGGAGAAAGTTTAAAAGAAGTGGTAAAAAGAGTGGTGCCTTTTTATAAAAAATATATTGAAAAAGAATTAAAGAAAGGGAAAAATGTTTTGGTTGTTGCCAGCCATAATAGTTTAAGAGCATTGGTTAAGTATCTTGAAAAAATTTCTGATAATGATATAATTAATTTAGAAATTCCATATGGAGGAATTATAGAATATAAGCTTGACCAGTCTTTGAAGTTAATTCAAAGGAATTAAAGGTCGAAAAATAGATTGATAAAAAAATATGAAAAAAAATATAATTATAATAATATCAGTGGTGGTTCTTCTTTTAATTGGAGGAGCTGTTGTTTATTTTTCTGGATGGTATAATGGAAAAATAAAAAGAACTTTGTCCGCTCAGGAGGCGGCCGAGAAAGCCGTAAATTTTATTAACCAAAACAAAGAAAATTTAACAGGAGGAATGACTGCTTCTTTGGTCAGCGCTGTTGAAGAAAATGGCTTATATAAAATTAAAATTAAAATTGGCGAAAATGAATTTGAGTCCTATGTAAGCAAAGATGGCAAATTTCTTTTTCCGTCAGCTATTAATTTAGAACCGGAAACAACAAAAAATTCCCAAGAACAAAATAATACCGCCGCAGAAACTCAAAAAAGAGATACTCCCGATGTAAAATTATTTGTGATGTCTTATTGTCCTTATGGTTTGCAGTCTCAGAAAATGTTTCTTCCAGTTTATAATCTGCTGAAAGATAAGGTTAATATGGGGGTCTATTTTGTTGATTACATAATGCACGGAAAACAAGAAATAGACGAGAACTTAAGGCAATATTGTATTCAAAAAGAACAAAAAGAGAAATATTATAATTATTTAAGCTGTTTTGTAAAAGCAGGAGAGTTTGAAAAATGTCTTTCTGAAGCGAACATTAATAAAGAAAAAATGAATTCTTGTATTTCTCAAACTGATAAAAAATATAAAATCACTGAAAATTATAATGACAAAAATACTTGGCTGAATGGGAATTTCCCCAGATTTGATATCTATACTGACCTTAATGAGAAATACGGAGTTCAAGGTTCGCCAACCATTGTTATTAATGATAAAATAGTTGAAGTTAATCCCCGCTCACCAGAAAAATTCAAGGAAGTTATTTGTAATGCTTTTAATAATCCGCCTGCCGAATGTTCTCAAACTCTTTCTAGTGATGCTATTTCACCAGGTTTTGGAGAAAGTAAGAATTCTTCTTCGAATACCAGCGGAGGGTGCGGTCAATAAAAATTAAAAAAAATTTTTCTTTCTTATGGTAAAAATTTTTACCACGCCTTTTTGTCCTTATTGTTATACCTTGAAAGAATTTTTGAAAGAAAAAGGGATAACCTTTGAAGAAATTGATGTTTCTCAAGATGAGAAATTAAAAGAAGAACTAATTAAAAAAACAGGCAAAATAGAGGTGCCGGTCATAGAAATTGATGGTCAAATTATAGCAGGATTTGACAAAGAGAAAATTTGTCAACTATTAGGAATTAGTCATTAGAAATTTCAATTTTTATGCCAATAAACATTGCCATAAATGGTTTTGGTCGGATAGGGCGTCCAACTTTTAGAAGGATTTTAGAAAACCAGCAAAATTTGGAAGTGGTGGCAATTAATGATTTGACAGATGCAAAAACATTGGCTTATTTACTAAAACACGACTCAATTTACGGTATCTATCAGAAAACCATAAAAGCTCAAGAAGATTATTTAAGCGTTGATGGCCAAAAAATTAAAATTTTTACTGAAAAAGATCCTACAAAATTACCCTGGAAAGAACTAGGAATTGATATTGTTTTGGAATGTAGTGGCGTTTTTACAGATTATGATGGCGCAAAAAATCATTTGATAGCTGGAGCGAAAAAAGTAATAATTTCTGCTCCTTCAAAAGACCCCGATAAAATTCCAGAATTTGTTTTAGGCGTTAATGAAGAAAAGTTTGATTCAAAAAAGGATAATGTTATAGATATGGGTTCTTGCACTACCAATTGTTTAGCTCCGATAACCAAAGTTTTAAATGATAATTTTGGGATTGTAAAAGGGTTTATGAGCACCATTCATTCATACACCAATGATCAAAGAATTTTAGATTTACCCCACAAGGATTTAAGAAGGGCAAGGGCAGCTGCTTTAAATATAATCCCCACCACTACCGGAGCAGCTAAAGCTATTGGTAATGTAATTCCTGAACTGAAGGGCAAATTAAATGGGATTGCTTTTAGAGTTCCTACTCCAACTGTTTCGGTTTTGGATTTAATTTGTGAAGTAGAAAAGAAAACAACAAAAGAAGAAGTAAATTATATTTTAAAGAAAGCTTCTCAAACCGAAAAATTAAAAGGAATTTTAGGAGTGGAAGATTCTCAATTAGTTTCTTCAGATTATATCGGCAATTCTTTTTCGGCAGTGGTAGACTTCGAATTTACAATGGTTCAAGATAATTTGGTAAAAGTGGTTGCTTGGTATGACAATGAGTGGGCATACGCCTGCAGATTGGCGGAATTTGCGGAATAT